>Ga0209536_100001487_pt1 | contig 38637 bp, 37 predicted proteins | sample DeeMarSeWOR28_12_FD_187461 | JGI IMG/M metagenome (GOLD analysis project Ga0209536, IMG submission 187461) | Marine sediment microbial communities from White Oak River estuary, North Carolina - WOR-2-8_12 (SPAdes) (version 2) | ecosystem: Environmental > Aquatic > Marine > Intertidal zone >... | reverse complement strand
CGGAGTTTCGCGACCCGCGTCGAAGCCAGGTCACCCCCGTGAACGTCTAGTGTATGGGCAAACGCAGGATTTACAACGCATCGGGCCACAATTTGTCGGCTGCACATTAGTATAATCAACATTAACTAAGCACGTTTAATGTATGAAAATACTAATGTTTTAGGATTCTTTCCTTTTGCCGAGCCCAGTCCCGCTCCTTGTTGGCGACGCGCTTGTCGTGCTGCTTCTTGCCGCGCGCAAGGCCGACCTCGAGCTTTACGCGGCCCTTGCGCCAATGCAGGTCGAGGGGAACCAGCGCGTAGCCCTTGCGTTCGACAGCGCCGATCAGGCGGTCGAGTTCACCCCGGTGCAGCAACAGCTTCCTGCTCCGGGTCGGATCCGCCTGGACATGCGTCGACGCGGACAGCAGCGGCGAGAAATGTGCGCCAACCAGGTAGGCTTCACCGTTCCTGATCGTCACGTAGCTTTCCGTGAGCTGCGCGCGGCCGTCCCGCAGGCTCTTTACTTCCCAACCCTCTAGAGACAGGCCTGCCTCCACACGGTCCTCGATGAAGTAGTCGTGCCGGGCCTTGCGGTTGGCGGCGATGATGTTGCTGTTGTCGGGCTTCTTCTTGCTCATGGTTTTGCTCCCGCCGGAAGGCGGCAGGGGGCGCGATTATACGTAATTCTGCGGCGTTCACAGCACAGCGTGCGCGTTGCTCTGGTCGAAGGGCGTGTTGTCACCCTTTCGAAATTGTATGAGAATCGCGCATTACTTCGCCCGGAGAGAGCGAGAATGCTGAGCAACCAGGCTGCCGAAACCGGCAAGCGCAAATCACTTCACGGGCACTGGTCATCGCGAATGGCCTTCGTTCTGGCAGTGACCGGCTCGGCTGTCGGTCTCGGTAACGTCTGGAAATTTCCTTACGTGGCGGGCGAGAACGGTGGCGGCGCGTTCGTCATCGTGTACCTGTTTTGCGTCGTGCTGGTGGGCATGCCGGTGATGATGTCCGAGATCCTGATCGGCAGGCGCGGGCGCCGCAACCCCGTGGCAACGATGGCGTTGCTCGGGGAGGAAGAGGGCAGTTCCAGGCACTGGCAGTGGGTCGGCGGCGTGGGTGTGCTCGCCGGCATCCTGATCCTGTCCTTTTACAGCGTTATCGCCGGCTGGACGCTCGCCTACATCGTCAAGAGCGCCTCCGGCGTGTTCACCGGAGCGGATGCCGAGGTCGTTGGTGCACAGTTCGGTGGCTTCGTCGGTGACTGGCGCGCCGTGGCGTTCTGCCACACCCTGTTCATGGGGTTGACGATATTCGTCGTCATGCGCGGCGTCGAACGCGGACTCGAGCAGGCCGTGCGCTTCATGGTGCCGGCGCTGCTGGTGCTGATGGTCGTGCTGCTGGGCTACTCGTTTACGTCCGGCCATTTCGGTGAAGGTCTCGCCTTCATGTTCACGCCGGATTTCAGCAAGCTGAGCTGGGACAGCGTGCTGGCTGCGATGGGGCAGGCGTTCTTCACCCTGTCGATCGGTATGGGGGCCATCATGGCCTACGGCGCCTATCTCCCCGAGGAGACGTCGATCATCGGCGCCTCCGGCGCAGTCGTGGTCGCCGACACGCTGATCGCGATTCTTGCGGGTCTCGTGATCTTCCCGCTGGTCTTTGCGAACGGGCTCGATCCAGCGGACGGCCCGGGTCTCGTATTCCAGACCTTGCCGCTCGCCCTCGGCCAGATGCCCGGCGGTGCATTCTTCTCGACGCTGTTCTTTGTTCTGCTAGCTTTCGCGGCGTGGACTTCTGCGCTCGGCCTGATGGAGCCGGCCGTCGCGTGGGTCGTCGAGCGCTTCAACAAGACGCGTGCGCAGGCCGCGATGATCATCGGCGGGTTGATCTGGTTGCTGGGCTTCGGAACGGTGTTTTCGTTCAACATCTGGAAGGACGTCAGCTTCTACAAAGGCACAATATTCCTAAACATCGACCACCTCACCAATAACATCATGTTGCCGCTGGGTGGCCTGTTCATTGCCGTCTTTGCAGGCTGGATCATGTGCCGGAATTCGACCGCGGAAGAACTCGGCGGGGCCGGAATTCTGTACAAGCTTTGGCGTGTACTGGCACGTTTCGTCGTGCCGGTCGGTATCCTGTTCGTGTTTCTCAAGGCAGTCGGCCTGCTACCCGACCTGTCATGACTCAAAGCCCATGCTGTAGCGCATGACATCATGCGCAAGGTAAGCCGCAGCGCGCTGGTGCCTTACTCGGCCGAGCAGATGTACGTTCTCGTCGAGGACGTCGAGTCTTACCCTGATTTCCTGCCGTGGTGTGGCGGTGCAGTCCTGCACTGGCGAGATGGCGATGTCCTGGAAGGCTCCGTCGAAATGCATCTTGCAGGTTTGCGCCGCAGTTTCCGTACCCGCAACAGGATGCGCGAGTTCGAGGCCATCGACATGGAGCTCGTCGATGGCCCTTTCAGCCACATGAGCGGCGGCTGGCATTTCGCGGCGCTCGACCACCTGGGCTGCAAGGTTTCACTGGACGTCGAATTCGAGGTCAAGAGCCGCACCACCAACCGCTTGCTGGGCCGTTACTTCGAGGAAATATGCAATTCACTCGTGGACGCTTTCGTGCGGCGGGCCGAGGACATTTACGGCGCCGGGGGGGGCGGAAATGCCTGATGACCTGTCGGTGGAAGTGGTCCTTGCGACACCGCAGCGGCAGGTGTTGCTGACGGTGAACGTCAAAGCCGGGGCGAGCGTCGGGGACGTCATCGCGAGCTCAGGTCTCGAATCTCAGTTTTCCGACCTGGCAGTAGCGGACCTGGCGGTAGGGATCTGGGGTAAGCGGGTGTCGAGAGACAGCGCGGTAAATGCCGGGGATCGCGTCGAACTCTACCGGCCGCTCGTCGTCGATCCTCGTGAGGCGCGCCGCCAGCGGGCACGCGCCGAGGAGCGATAAGGCTCAAAGTCCCTCGGCGAGTTCCCGGTTGCGCTGGATTTCCTCGACCGTTTCGCCGTCGAAAAGTATCGTCACCCAGCGTTTGGCGGTAGCGTCATTGCGGCCGATCTTCACGTAGTAGACGTAGTCCCAGCGGTCCTGGTGAAAGGGGTCGGCGATCATCGGCGTTCCGAGGAGAAACCGTACCTGGTTACGCGTCATGCCGACCTCGACCTGGTCGAGGTCCTCTTCCTCGACGATATTCCCCTGCGATACATTGGCGCGGTATACGCAGCCTGCCGAGCCGACGAGCATTCCGAGCGCGATGGCGAGGGCGACCGACTTGCGAAACGAAAGTTGCATTGACGAGTAACCGGATCCCAGCTGTGGAATTTGCAGACGCGCGCTGCTAGAGCCACGCTGCCATCTGCGTCATAATAGGCGCGCATCATACCTTCTTGCCAAACGCCGCGATAGGCGCTCGTCCTCAGGGCTACCGGGAATACCGTTAATGGAGCAACGACACGAATTACGAAAAGCCGGCCTCAAGATCACGTTGCCGCGCCTCAAGATTCTCGAGATCCTTGAAAATGCCAAGAACCGGCATCTCAGTGCCGAGGACATTTACAAGGACCTGCTGGATTCGGGCGAGGAGATCGGCCTCGCGACGGTCTACCGTGTGCTGACGCAGTTCGAGGCCGCCGGCCTCGTTACGCGGCATAATTTCGAGGGCGGTCATTCCGTGTTCGAACTCGACGACGGTGAACATCATGACCACATGGTCTGCGTCGAATCGGGCGAGGTGATCGAGTTCTTCAGCGAAGAAATCGAGCGCCTGCAGCACGAGATTGCGGAAAAACACGGCTTCGAGCTGCTGGACCACAGCCTGGTGCTGTACGTCAGGCGCGACGATGCAGGCGGCGATGACTAAGCGCTAAATCCGGTCAGGCGCGCTTTTGCGGTGCGCCGGCCAGCATCTCGGCCGCGTGCTCGCGCGTCTTGGCCGTAATCTCCACGCCGCCCAGCATGCGAGCCAGTTCGTCGACACGCTCCTCGCGGTCCAGGACGTGCGCCCCGGTCCGTGTCGCTTTGCCATCGGTAACCTTGCTGATCCGAATGTGGTGGTCGGCGAGGCTGGCAACCTGCGGCAGGTGAGTAACACACAGCACCTGGCGGTCGCGGGCGACCTCGGCGAGCCGCCGCCCCACCATCTCGGCGACGCCGCCGCCCACGCCACTGTCGACTTCGTCGAAGACCATCGTCGGAATCGTGCTGCCGTCGCTCGCGATCACCTGGATCGAAAGGCTCATGCGCGACAACTCACCGCCGGACGCCACCCTGGAGAGCGGCATCGGCGGCTGGCCGGGGTTGGCGCTGATCAGGAACTCGATGTCGTCCAGGCCGCTGGCGCGTTCCGCACCGTCTGCGAGCGCTGCCAGTGCGATCTCGAATTTACCACCGGGCATGCCCAGGCCGGCCATTGCATCGCTGACAGAGTTTGCGAATTTCGTCGCGGCGGCTTTGCGGCACTGAGACAGTTCCCCGGCATAGTTGCGGTACGACGTTTCCGCCTCCCGCGCTGCCTGCTCGAGCTCGTGGCTACGCTCTTCGGCGTGCGTGAGCTCGTCGAGCTCGGCGGCGAGCCGTGCCCGCAGATCCGCGAGGTCGCCGGGTTCGACCCGATGCTTGCGTGCGATCGACTGCATGGAGTCGAGCCGTTGTTCCACCGTGTTCTGCCTGCCCGGGTCCATATCGATCGAATCCCCATAGCGGCGCAGCGAATCGGCCGCTTCGGCGACCTGTATGCCGGCGCTGTCCAGCAGTTCCAATACGGGCGCCAGCTCCTCGTCGAACTGAACCAGCTGCTGCAGGGCGCGATCGGCTGCCGCGAGCATGCCGGTTACATTGCCGGCGTCGCTGTCGGAGAGAACGTCCAGTGCCGCCGCGACACCCTCGGCAAGGCGGCCGCTGTTCGCCAGGCGCTGCGCTTCCGCCTGCAGTTCCGGATACTCGCCGGGCCTTGCGTCGAGTGATTCGAGCTCCCGGAGCTGGAACGTCAGCAGGTCGACACGCGATTCACGGTCGGCGTCGGCGCTTTGCAGTGCCAGCGCCCGCTCGAGCAGGGTTTTCCATTCGGCGAACGCCCCCTCGGTCTGGGTGCGCAGTTCCTGCAGGCCGCCGTAGTGGTCAAGCAGGTCGCGCTGCACGGAGCGCCTGCCCAGCGATTGGTGAAAGTGCTGGCCGTGGATGTCGATCAGCATTTCGCCCAGCGTCTTCAATTGCTGCACGGGCACGGCATTGCCGTTGATGAACGCGCGGGAACGGCCGTCGGCATTAATGACCCGACGCAGCAGGCACTCGTCGTCTTCGTCGAGCGCCTGCTCTTCGAGCCAGGCGCGCGCCCGCGGCATACCGGATACGTCGAACTCGGCGCTGAACTCGGCACGTTTTGCGCCGCTGCGCACGAGTTTGCCGCCGCCGCGCTCGCCGAGCACCAGGCCGAGCGCGTCCACGAGAATGGACTTGCCGGCGCCAGTCTCGCCGGTCAGGACCGTCATGCCGGGTTCGAGTTCGACCGCGATGCGGTCGACGATCGCGAAATCCCGAACCTGCAGCGTCACCAGCACGGCTAGCTCCCCTCTGCGGGCAGATCCCGCTTGCGCGAATCGTGGCCCCAGTGGAGCTTGGAGCGGAGGATCCCGAAGAAGTCGTACCCCGGTGGATGCAGCAGGGTCAGCCGGGTCTCGGACGCACCGACGAGGAGCTTGTCCTGCGGCCGGATTTCACCCATGGAATGTCCGTCCGCCATAATCTCCGCCCGGGTGTTTTCGCGTTCGAGAAGGCGCAGCTCGATGCCCAGGTTCGCGGGGAGCACGATCGGCCGGTCGGAGAGCGTGTGGGGGGCAACCGGTACGACGACCACCGCATCGAGGCGCGGCTCGATAATTGGTCCGCCGCAGCTGAGCGAGTACGCCGTCGATCCCGTCGGGGTTGCAATCACCAGGCCGTCGCCTGCATGGGTGTTTACGTAGCGGCCGTCCATGCGCGTGACGAAATCGAGCATGCGGCCGGTCTCGCGGCGCTGCAGGACGACGTCATTCAGGGCGAGGGCGGTCGTGTCGTCTGCGTCCGGGCGTTCGAGCCTCGCTTCCAGGACGAGGCGCTTGTCGGTCGTAAACTCGCCGGCCAGCACGTGCCCGACACTGTCCAGCATTTCCTCTGGCGTTACGTCGGCGAGAAAGCCGAGTCGACCACGGTTTATGCCCAGCAACGGAATGTCGCCACGCCGTGCAAGCTGCCCGGCATAAAGCATCGCGCCGTCTCCGCCGATGGCGATGATCAGGTCTGCGGTGTCGGCCAGCTCCGGTTCGGGCAAACGGCGCGCTTCGAAAGCGAGGGACATGTCCTCGGCAGTCAGCACCTCGACGCCGGCCTGGTCGAGGTATTCCGCGAGCGTCGTGATCGGCTCAGCGACGCGCGGGTCCTCATGGCGCCCCAGGATCGCTACCTTGTTGAATTTTGCTGCCATTTCGCGTTCGCTTCCGCTGGTCCCGGCCGAGGCGCCGTGTAGGGCGATTGTTGCAGACCCTTGACCGGTCGCCAAGGCGTTGCTAGCTTGTTTTACTACCGTAACACAGCGGGCTTTTTCCGCTGTTTCCGTTTCCTGCAAATGACGGCAGAAGCAACCAGTTCCTTACCCAACGAACGCGCGAGTCACCTGCTGCGGGTGCTGATCCAGCGCTATATACGCGAGGGCGAGCCCGTCGGTTCGCGGACGCTGTCCAAAGACTCGGGGCTCGATCTCAGCCCGGCGACGATTCGCAACGTCATGGCGGACCTCGAGGAAATGGGCCTTGTTGCGGCCCCGCATACCTCCGCGGGACGTGTACCGACGGCGAAGGGTTATCGCCTCTTTGTCGACACGCTGGTCCGGTATCGTCAGCCGCGGGGCAACGATCTTCGCCGCCTGCAGTCGCACCTGCAAAAGAACGTCGACGACCCCGGCGCGCTGATCAGTTCCGTGTCGAACATGCTCTCCGAGATCACGAGTCTTGCCGGCGTCGTCACGGTGCCGCGGGGCCAGCAGGCTACGCTGCGGCAGATCGAGTTTCTGCCGCTCTCCGACCATCGCGTGCTGGTCATCCTGGTGTTCAACGATCGCGAAGTACAGAACCGGATCCTGCACCTCGAGCGAGAGTATTCCGAGTCGGAGCTGACGCAGGCGGCGAACTTCATCAACGAAAAATACGCCGGCATGGATATGCTGCAGGTTCGCGACCAGATCGTCTCCGATCTCGACGAGCTGCGCGATTCGATGAACCAGGCGATGCAGGACATCATCGTAGTTGCCCAGTCGGCAATGCAGGGTGCCACGGAGCCCGGCGGCGAGTTCGTCCTGACCGGGGAGACGAAACTCATGGACTTCGCGGAGCTGTCGGACATCGAGACCCTGCGCCGATTGTTCGAGGCGTTTTCGAGGAAACGCCTGATCCTGGAGCTCATGGATCGCAGCATCGACGCTGAGGGCGTCCGCGTGTTCATCGGCGAGGAGTCGGGATTTCGCATTCTCGATGATTGCAGCGTCGTCACGTCGCCGTACCGCATCGGCAACGACTCGATCGGCGTCCTGGGCGTGATCGGCCCCACCCGCATGGCCTATGACAGGATCGTGCCGATCGTCGATATCACGGCTCGCTTGCTGGAGACGGCGCTCGGGCAGCGCACCTGAACTGCAAATTCAGCAAAAAGTCTGCGCATGCGCTTGATTTTTGAGGCGCGGCCCCCAAACTCGCAACTTCCCTGTAATCGGCTGCGCGTTGCGTGCGGCCAGCATTGACCTGGAGTTGCATGCATGAGCGCGAAGCGCAAGCGACCTGAAACCGAACCTGCGGCGGAGGCCAGCGGCACACAATCGCCGGAGACCGTTGCCGACGACAGTGGCGACGCGGCGCTGGCAGAAGCGCGGGCGAAAGCCGACGAGAACTGGAACAACTACCTGCGCGCTGCTGCGGAACTCGATAACGTGCGCAAGCGTGCCGCGCGCGACATCGAGCACGCGCACAAGTTCGCGCTGGAAAATTTCGGCCGCGATTTGCTCGCAGTCGTAGACAGTCTCGAAATGGGGCTCGCCGCCGATAACGCGGACGCAGACGCACTTCGCGAGGGTAGCGAGGCGACCTGCAAGCTTCTGAAGAAGACGCTCGAGCGCTTCGGCATCTCGGAAGTGGACCCCGAGGGCGAGCCGTTCGATCCGGAGCTGCACGAAGCGATGAGCATGATGCCGTCGCCGAATGTCGAGCCGGGATCCGTCGCGCAGGTCATTCAGAAAGGCTATGCGCTGAACGGCCGCCTGCTGCGGCCGGCACGGGTCATCGTCGCGGCAGAGGCGCCGGAGGGCGCGGGCGACAGCTGAGAAATCGCCGCCTTGCGAGCGCTTGAAACACAGGCGCTCGCCCCCAATTCACAACCAGTTTTGGAAAACATAGAATTTTCGGAGTATCAGCATGGGTAAAGTAATCGGTATCGACCTTGGTACCACCAACTCCTGCGTTGCGGTCATGGAGGGCGGCACGCCCAAGGTAATCGAGAACAGCGAGGGCGATCGCACGACACCGTCGATCGTTGCTTTCAGCAAGGACGACCAGGTGCTTGTCGGGCAGTCGGCGAAGCGCCAGGCGGTAACCAATCCGACCAACACCTTGTTCGCAGTCAAGCGCCTCATCGGCCGTCGCTTCGAGGACGATGTCGTGCAGCGCGATATCCACATGGTGCCTTACACGATCGTCAAGGCTGACAATGGCGACGCCTGGGTCGAAGCGAACGGCAAGAAGATGGCGCCGCCCGAAATTTCGGCGCGCGTGCTTATGAAGATGAAAAAGACCGCGGAAGACTATCTCGGCGAGCCCGTGACCGAGGCCGTCGTGACCGTTCCTGCGTACTTCAATGACTCGCAGCGCCAGGCTACGAAAGATGCCGGCAAGATTGCGGGTCTCGACGTCAAGCGCATCATCAACGAGCCGACCGCCGCGGCACTCGCCTATGGCATGGACAAGAAGCGCGGCGACAAGAAGATCGCCGTATTCGACCTCGGCGGAGGCACCTTCGACGTATCCATTATTGAGATCGCCGAAGTGGACGGCGAGCACCAGTTCGAGGTGCTTTCTACGAATGGCGACACCTTCCTCGGCGGCGAAGACTTCGACATGCGGGTTATCGAGTACCTGAGCAAGGAGTTCGAACGCGAGAGCGGCGTCGACATCAGCAAGGACCGGCTGGCGATGCAGCGCCTCAAGGAGGCTGCGGAGAAAGCGAAAATCGAGCTCAGCTCGCAGCAGCAGACAGAAGTCAACCTGCCTTACATTACCGCCGATGCAAGCGGTCCCAAGCACCTCAACATCAAGCTGACGCGTGCGAAGCTCGAGTCGCTCGTCGATGAACTCATCGAACGCACCATGGGTCCCTGCAAGATCGCACTGCAGGATGCCGGGCTCAAGGTCAACGAGATCGACGACGTAATCCTCGTTGGCGGCCAGACCCGCATGCCCAAGGTACAGGAGGCCGTGCAGAACTTTTTCGGTAAGGAACCGCGAAAAGACGTCAATCCTGACGAGGCGGTTGCATTGGGTGCCGCGATCCAGGGCGGCGTACTCGCCGGCGACGTCAAGGACGTTCTTCTTCTCGACGTCACACCGCTGTCGCTCGGTATCGAGACGCTCGGCGGTGTAATGACCAAGCTGATCGAGAAGAATACGACCATCCCCGCAAATGCGGAGCAGGTCTTCTCTACCGCCGACGACAACCAGACCGCCGTGACCATCCATGTGTTGCAGGGTGAGCGCGAGCGTGCCGTCGACAACAAGTCGCTTGGCCGGTTCGACCTCGCCGACATTCCGCCCGCACCGCGCGGGATGCCACAGATCGAGGTAACCTTCGATATCGACGCAAACGGCATTCTCAACGTATCGGCGAAGGACAAGGCCACCGGCAAGAGTCAGAACATCGTCATCAAGGCGTCCAGCGGCCTGTCCGACGACGAGATCGACAATATGGTCAGGGATGCCGAGAGCCATGCCGAGGAAGATCGCAAGTTCCGCGAACTCGTCGACGTGCGCAACCAGGCGGACGGTCTCATTCACGCGGCCGAAAAGACGCTCAAGGATCTTGGCGACAAGGCCACCAGCGAAGAGCGCATGAACATCGAAAATGCCGTGTCGGATCTCAAGGCCGTGATGGACAAGGACGACAAGGGCGCCATCGAGACGAAGACGGCGGCGCTGGCCGAAGCGTCCGGAGCGCTGGCTCAGAAGCTTTACACTGAGCAGCAGGCAGAATCAGCCGGAGACGCCGAAGCTCAGGCCGAGTCCGGCGAAGATGTTGTCGACGCGGAATTCGAGGAAGTCGACAAAGACGACAAGTCCAAGTCGGCCTGAGGAATCAGCCCGGATAACTGAAACCTTAAAGGGCGCCCTCGCGGGCGCCCGTTTTTGAGCAAGCATGGCAAAACGCGACTATTACGAGGTGTTGGGGGTCTCGAAGTCGGCTTCGGCTGACGAGATCAAGAAGGCGTATCGCCGCCTCGCCATGAAGCACCACCCGGATCGCAACAAGGACGATACGGGGTCGGAAGGCAAGTTCAAAGAGGTCAAGGAAGCCTACGAGGTGCTGCGCGACAGCGACAAGCGGGCCGCGTACGACCGCTTCGGGCACGACGGCCTTCGGGGCGCCGGCATGGGCGGGCCGGGCGGGTTCAGCGCCGAGGGTTTCAGCGACATATTCGGCGACGTGTTCGGCGATATTTTCGGCGGCGGTTCCCGGCGCGGCGGGGCGCAGGTATTTCGGGGTGCCGACCTCGGCTACGAACTCAGGCTCGACCTCGAACGCGCCGTCAGCGGCGATACGGTTACGATCGACGTACCTTCGCAGGTCACCTGCGAGGTCTGCGACGGCAGCGGTGCCAAGAAGGGCACCCAACCCAAGCAGTGTTCAACCTGTGGCGGCGCCGGCCAGGTCCGCATGCAGCAGGGTTTCTTCTCGATCCAGCAAACCTGCCCGTCCTGCAAGGGCGCGGGCACCATGATTTCCGACCCCTGTGAAAACTGCCACGGCCGGGGCCGCGTGCGCAAAACCCGCACGCTGTCGGTCAAGGTTCCGGCAGGTGTCGACGATGGCGACCGAATCAGGCTCTCGGGAGAAGGTGAGGCCGGTCGCAACGGCGGTCCACCGGGTGACCTGTACGTCGAAATCCGGATCAATCCGCACAAGATTTTCATGCGCGATAGCGCCGATCTGTCCTGCGAGGTGCCGATCAGTTTTTCGACGGCCGCCCTCGGTGGTGACGTGGAATTGCCGACCCTCGAAGGCAACGTCTCGCTCAAGGTTCCCGCCGGCACGCAGTCGGGCAAGGTATTCAGGTTGCGCGGCAAGGGCGTGACGACAGTGAGGGATTCCCGCAAGGGGGACCTGTTCGCCAAGGTCGCCGTCGAGACTCCCGTGAACCTCACGAATGAACAGAAAGAACTGCTGGGCAAGTTCGACGCCACGGTTCAGGCAGGCGGAGACAAGCATTCGCCGCGTGCCGACACCTGGTTCGATACCGTGAAGCGGTTCTTCGAGCGCATTGGCCATTAAACCGATCAGGCTGGGAATAGCCGGTGCGGGCCGCATGGGGCTCGCCATCATCAATGCCGTCAACGAGTTTCCCGATCTCGAGATAAGCAGCGTCTGGGTACGGGACCCCGATGCGGCCCGGGACATGGCGACGCCATCCGGCGCCATTATCTCGAGCGACCTCGACCACGTGATCGAGGCCGCCGATGTCGTCATCGATTTCAGCCTGTTCGAGGCCACGGAGCAGGTTGCCGCCGCCGCAGCGCGTTACGGCAAGCCGCTCGTCTGTGGAGTCAGTGGTCTTGGCGAGGCCCAGCTCAAAGCTCTCGACACTGCAGCGGAGAGCGTGGCGGTGGTCTATGACCGCAACATGAGCCAGGGGATCGCGGTTCTGCAGGAACTCGTCGCGCGGGCGGCGCGGTCGCTGGGCGATGACTACGCTATCGAGATTCACGAAACGCACCACATTCACAAGAAGGACGCGCCGTCCGGAACGGCGCTGAAGCTCGGCGAGTCGATTGCAAACGCGCGCGACCAGGCCGGCGCCGATTCCGTCCATTACCAGTCCGAACGCCGCGGCGAAGTGCCCGGCGATCACGACGTCATTTTCTCCTCGCCGACCGAACGGCTGACTCTTAGTCACAGCGTAACCACGCGCAGCGTGTTTGCCGAAGGGGCATTGCGTGCCGCACGCTGGATAGTGAGGCGGCAGCCGGGGCTGTACGACATGCACGACGTGCTTTTTGGTGACGATCCGGACTGAGTTCGAAAAAAAGCGCCCGTCTGGTCTGGCGCGGAGTGTCCCCGTTCAGTAAACTACGCCGGATCGCTGAGCGGTCAGCGAAGTCATGAGCGGGAGGCATTGTCCTTCCGCTTTTGTACATCTGCGGCTCGCGTCCTCTGGGGCGCGCCGACGGTAGCTGCGCTGATCACCTGGCGGTCTGGCATTGGATTTCCCGTCGAGTTTCGCACCGAGGGCTGCATTTGAGTACGCCGGCTGTACTGGCTCTGCAAGATGGCACCGTTTTCCATGGCACCTCCGTCGGTGCCGACGGCAAGACCATCGGTGAAGTCGTCTTCAATACCGCAATGACCGGCTACCAGGAGATCCTCACGGATCCGTCCTACTGCCGGCAGATCGTTACCCTCACATACCCGCATATCGGCAATACCGGTACGAACGCCGAGGACATGGAGTCGGCCAGGGTACATGCATCCGGGCTGATCATCCGCGACCTGTCGATGGTGACCAGCAGCTGGCGCAACGAACGTTCGCTCGCCGAATTTCTGCGCCAGAGCGAGACGGTCGCTATCGCCGATATCGACACGCGCAAGCTGACCCGCATCATCCGCGAGAAGGGCGCTCAGTCGGGCTGCATCATGACCGGGGAGGTGTCGGACGAGACCGCGATCGAGCACGCGAGGAAATTTCCGGGAATCGCGGGCATGGATCTCGCGCAGTTCGTGACGACGGACGTGTCGTACCAGTGGAGCCAGGGCACCACCTTCGGGCGCAAACCCCGCATCCTCAGCCGCCGGGTTGCGCCGTACCATGTCGTGGCTTACGACTTCGGTATCAAGCGCAATATCCTGCGTTTGCTGGCCGACCTGGACTGCCGGATGACCGTCGTGCCGGCGAAGACCAGCGTCGAGGAGGCCCTGGCGCTGGCGCCGAACGGCATATTCCTTTCCAACGGTCCGGGCGACCCGGAGCCCTGCGACTACGCGATCAGTGCCATTAAGCGTTTCCTCGAAGAGAGAATTCCGGTGTTCGGTATTTGTCTCGGTCACCAGCTGCTGGCGCTCGCCGCGGGCGCGAAGACCGAGAAAATGAAGTTTGGCCATCACGGCGCCAATCACCCGGTGCAGGATCTCGCGACCGGGCGGGTGATGATCACCAGTCAGAACCACGGCTTTGCCGTCGACGAATCGAGTCTGCCGGACAACGTCGAGCCGACGCACCGGTCGCTGTTCGACGGCACCCTGCAGGGGATTGCCATATCGGGGCAGCCAGCGTTCAGCTTCCAGGGGCATCCCGAAGCCAGTCCGGGCCCGCATGATCTACAGGGCCTGTTCGAGCGCTTCCTTGGCGACATGGAGGCCTCGAAGCGCCGTTCTGTTAAGACGATGTTCTCTGGATGAAAGTCATTTAAAACATATAGTTAAGAATCATTAATAAAGTAAATAATTAAGACTGGACCATGCCCAAGCGCACCGACATAAATAGCGTTCTGATCATCGGCGCCGGACCGATCGTGATCGGCCAGGCATGCGAATTCGATTACTCGGGCGCACAGGCTTGCAAGGCCCTGCGCGAGGAGGGTTATCGCGTCATCCTGGTCAATTCCAACCCGGCTACGATCATGACCGATCCCGAGATGGCGGACGCGATCTATATCGAGCCGGTGCACTGGTCCGCGGTGGAACGCATCATCGCCAAGGAACGGCCGGATGCCCTGTTACCCACCATGGGCGGTCAGACGGGCCTCAATTGCGCCCTGGATCTCGCCCGCGAGGGCGTGCTCGAAAAGTACGACGTCGAACTCATCGCCGCCTCCCGAGAAGCCATCGACATGGCGGAGGATCGCGACCTGTTCCGGCAGGCAATGCAGGAGATCGGGCTCGAGGTACCGAGGGCCGATATCGCACATTCTCTCGAGGAAGCGCTCGAGAAGCAGGTGGCGATAGGCTTTCCGACCATCATCCGGCCGTCATTCACGATGGGCGGCACCGGGGGTGGCATTGCGTACAACCGCGAGGAATTCGAGAGCATCGTCTCTCACGGTCTCGAGATGTCGCCGACCACGGAAGTCCTGCTGGAGGAATCCGTTATCGGCTGGAAAGAATTCGAAATGGAGGTGGTGCGGGACCGCAGTGACAACTGCATCATTGTCTGCTCCATCGAAAACCTCGACCCCATGGGCGTCCACACCGGCGATTCCATCACGGTCGCGCCGGCGCAAACCCTCACGGACAAGGAGTATCAGCGGCTCCGCGACGCGTCCATCGAAGTACTGCGCAAGATAGGCGTGGATACCGGCGGCTCCAACGTGCAGTTCGCTGTAGATCCGGAGACCGGCCGCGTCCTGATCATCGAGATGAACCCGAGAGTATCGCGGTCGTCGGCGCTGGCGTCGAAGGCCACCGGTTTCCCGATCGCCAAGGTGGCCGCGAAGCTCGCAGTCGGTTACACGCTCGACGAACTCAGGAACGACATAACCGGCGGAGCCACGCCGGCTTCCTTCGAACCGTCGATCGATTACGTCGTTACCAAGATTCCGCGATTTACGTTCGAAAAGTTCCCCGGTACCAGCGATCGGCTGACGACGCAAATGAAGTCGGTGGGCGAGGTGATGGCGATCGGACGCACGTTCCAGGAGTCACTGCAAAAAGCCCTGCGCGGGCTCGAGATCGACATCTCGGGGCTGGATGAAATTGACGCCTCCATCACGACCGAAGCCGAACGCGATCGCTTACGCCACGAGCTACGCATCCCGGGGGCGAACCGACTGCGCCATGTTGCCGATGCCCTTCGCAACGGCTTTCCTTTGGAAGAGATCGGCTCGATTTCCGGTATCGATCCCTGGTTCCTCGCACAGATCGAGGACCTGATTCGCGACGAGCAGGCGCTGCAAGGGACGGAGCTTTCGGCGCTGACGCAGGCCTCGCTGCGCGCGCTGAAACGCAAGGGTTTCTCCGATGCGCGCATCGCGACGCTGCTGGACGTCAAGGAACTCGCCGTGCGACGCCGGCGGCTGGAGTTCGGACTTCGACCTGTCTTTAAACGCGTGGATACCTGTGCAGCAGAGTTCGCTACCACGACGGCGTACATGTACTCGACGTACGAGGAAGAATGCGAGGCCGAGCCGACGGACGCAGCGAAGATAATGATTCTCGGCGGCGGCCCGAACCGTATTGGCCAGGGTATCGAGTTCGACTACTGTTGCGTGCATGCCGCGCTGGCGCTGCGCGAGTCGGGCTACGAGACCATCATGGTCAACTGCAACCCCGAAACGGTGTCGACGGATTACGACACCTCCGACCGCCTGTACTTCGAGTCTTTGACGTTCGAGGACGTCATGGAAATCATCGACACTGAGAAGCCGAAAGGCGTCATCGTCCAGTACGGCGGGCAGACGCCGCTGAAACTCGCGCGGCAGCTCGAGGCCGCTGGCGCGCCCATCATCGGGACGTCACCGGACTCGATCGACCTCGCTGAAGATCGCGAGCGTTTCCAGAAGCTCGTGCAGTCGCTGGACCTCAAGCAACCGCCCAACTGCACGGCTCGCAGCAAGGAAGAAGCGCTGCGCCTGGCGGCGGACGTGGGTTTCCCGCTGGTTGTCAGGCCGTCGTACGTCCTGGGCGGCAGGGCCATGGAGGTGGTGCACGGCGAGGAGGACCTCGCCGCCTACATGGATGCCGCGATCGGCGTGTCGAATGCGAGCCCGGTATTGCTCGACCGCTTCCTGGACCTGGCAACGGAAGTCGACGTCGATTGCGTATGTGACGGCGAGCGCGTCCTGATCGGCGGGGTCATGGAACACATCGAGCAGGCGGGCGTTCATTCCGGCGACTCCGGTTGCTCGCTGCCGCCTTTCAGCCTGTCGGAGGAACTGCAGAAGGAACTTCACGAGCAGGTCGTAAAGCTCGCTCGGGGCTTGCACGTTGTCGGGCTGATGAATACGCAATTCGCGATCCAGAACAACGTCGTTTATCTCCTCGAAGTGAACCCGCGCGCATCCCGAACGGTGCCGTTCGTGTCGAAAGCCATCGGCATTCCGCTCGCCAAGATCGCCGCCAAGGTCATGGTCGGTGATTCGCTCGCAAAGCAGGGCTACGTCAATCAGCGCAAACCGGGGTATTTCTCGGTGAAAGAGGCGGTGTTCCCGTTCATCAAGTTCCCGGGTGCGGATCCGATCCTCGGTCCCGAAATGAAATCGACCGGCGAAGTCATGGGCGTCGGCCGGTCATTCGGAGAAGCCTATGCGAAGGCTCAGCTTGCATCGGGCGTGGTGCTGCCGCGGCAGGGCGCCGCGCTGCTGAGCGTCCGCGATCGCGACAAGGAAGGCGCCGTGCAGCTTGCGAAGATTCTCGAGGCGCGGGGCTTCGACCTCGTCGCCACGCACGGGACAGCCAGGCACCTGGCCGCGGCTGGTGTATCATGCCGCAGGGCGAACAAGGTTCGCGAGGGGCGGCCGCATATTGTCGACATGATAAAGAACGGTGAAATCGATCTCATCGTCAATACCACGGAAGGCAAGCAGGCAATCAACGAGTCACATTCAATACGCGCAGAAGCCGTGCGCAAGGGCGTCACGTATTACACGACGCTCGGAGCGGCGATTGCGACGTGCACCGCGATCGAGCATCTCGACGACAGTGATGTCAACCGGTTGCAGGACTTGCACAACGAGGTAGTTGTATGAACAAGGTACCGGTAACGGTCCGGGGGCATGAATTGCTCAAAGAGGAGCTGAAACGGCTGAAATCGGTCGAGCGCCCGAACGTGATTCAGGCGATCGCGGAAGCGCGTGCGCATGGCGACCTGAAGGAAAATGCCGAATATCATGCGGCGAAAGAGCAGCAGGGCTTTATCGAGGGCCGCATCAAGGAAATCGAGGGCAAGCTGTCGCACCTGCAGGTCATCGACGTCACCCAGGTCGATGCGCGCGGCAAGGTGATCTTCGGCTCGACGGTGGAACTCGTGGACGAGTCAACCGGCAAGGAGATCGAGTACCGAATCGTCGGCGAGGATGAGGCGGATATCGGCGCGGGCATGATTTCTTACACCTCGCCGATCGCGCGGGCCCTGATTGGTCAGAACGAAGGCGACGTCATCACGTTCGCCGCGCCGGACGGTGAGAAACAGTTTGAAATCATCGAGGTTCGCTATATCTAGCGCGGCAGCCGGATGCGCTTCTTCTTTTCCGGGTTTTCCCGGAACAGCAGGGCCATGTTTCCAATACGCTGTACGAGCTCCGCATTACCGGAATCGCAAAGCGCAAGGATGATCCTGTCGCGTTCACTCCGGTCGCCGACCTTTACCCGCACCTTGATCAGTTCGTGGTGTTCGAGCGAGCTGTCGAACTCGGCGCGTACGCCGTCCGTGAGGCCGGCATCACCGATCATGACCACCGGTTTCAGTCCGTGCCCGAGGCCGCGGAGGTACTTCTTCTGTGATTCGCTGAGCGTCATGGGCGCGGAGTGTATCAGTGGACTCGCCGCGATTGTACGATTGCGGACGGTTTCGGGATGAGCAAGCCGAGGCGTAGCTCGGGCAGCTGGCGTGAGCGGCAGGAACGCGACCCGTTCGTCGTGCGAGCGCGCCGCGACGGGTGGCGCTCACGGGCCGTCTACAAGCTCGAGCAGATCGACAGGAAGGAAAAGCTCCTGAAGCCCGGCATGGTCGTGATCGACCTCGGTGCGGCGCCGGGCAGCTGGAGCCAGTACATTACCCGGAAGCTGCAGGGACGGGTACGCATTATTGCGCTCGACCTGCTCGAAATGGACGCTTTGCCGTCGGTTGAATTCATCCAGGGCGATTTCAGGGAGGACGATGTCCTCGAAAAAGTGGATGCGGCGCTCGGCGGGGAGCGAGCAGACCTTGTAATCAGCGATATGGCGCCCAATATCAGCGGCAACAGGTCAGTCGACCAGCCCCGTTCGATGTATCTTGCGGAGCTGGCGCTGGATTTTTGCGACCGGGCCCTGGAGCGGGGCGGCGACTTCGTCTGCAAGCTGTTTCAGGGCGAGGGTGCCGACGCGTTCATCGCCGCCGCGAGGCAGCGCTTCAAGCGCGTCAGGGTCATGAAACCCGAAGCCTCGAGGCCCGGCAGTCGTGAGGTGTATTTGGTAGCGAGAAACTATCAGGTATAGTAGTGTTTAACTTAGAATCTGTCTAAATATCCGGTGTCCGGATTTGCTCCCGCGCGGTAACTGAATGTGAATGATCTGACCAAGAACATACTCGTCTTCATCGTCATCATTGTCGTCCTGCTGTCGGTCGTACAAGGACTGTCCGGCGTCAGTGGCAGTCAACCACAGGCGCGGGATTACTCGGAATTTCTCGAGGAAGTCCGTAACGGTGAGGTGAGCCTCGTGGAATTCGAGGGACAGCGAATCCGCTTCGGGCAGCGTGAGCCGTTGCTGAACTACACCATCAGCCCCGAGACCGACAACAGCCCGCTGATCGGTATGCTCGAAAAGAACGGCGTGCGCTTCTCGGCTTCCGAGCCGAAGCAGCAGAGCCTGATCGGCCAGCTGCTGATCAGCTCGTTCCCGATTCTGCTCCTGATCGGTGTGTGGATCTATTTCATGCGCCAGATGCAGGGCGGTGGCGGTGGACGCGGCGCGATGTCCTTCGGCAAGAGCAAAGCACGCCTCCTCGGCGAGGACCAGGTGGGCATAACGTTCGCCGATGTCGCCGGTGTGGACGAGGCCAAGGCGGAAGTCGCCGAGATCGTCGAGTTTCTCAAGGATCCGAGCAAGTTCCAGCGCCTCGGCGGCAAGATCCCGAAGGGTGTGCTCATGGTGGGGCCGCCGGGCACGGGTAAGACGCTGCTGGCCAAGGCGATCGCCGGTGAGGCAAAGGTGCCGTTCTTCACGATCTCCGGTTCGGACTTCGTAGAGATGTTCGTCGGCGTCGGCGCCTCGCGTGTGCGGGATATGTTCGACCAGGCGAAGAAGCAGGCGCCGTGCATCATTTTCATCGACGAGCTCGATGCGGTCGGCCGTCATCGCGGCGCCGGGCTCGGTGGCGGGCACGACGAGCGTGAACAGACGCTCAACCAGATGCTCGTCGAAATGGACGGCTTCGAGGGCAGCGAGGGCATTATCGTCATCGCCGCTACCAACCGGCCGGACGTTCTCGACCCTGCGTTGCTGCGTCCCGGGCGCTTCGACCGCCAGGTCGTCGTACCGCTGCCGGACGTTCGCGGCCGCGAACTCATCCTCAAGGTGCACATGCGCAAGGTGCCCCTGCACGACGACGTCAATCCGAGCATCATCGCGCGCGGCACGCCCGGTTTCTCGGGCGCCGATCTCGCCAACCTCGTGAACGAAGCCGCGCTGTTTGCGGCGCGCGCCAACAAGCGTGTCGTGAGCATGGACGAGTTCGAAAAGGCCAAGGACAAGATCATGATGGGCGCCGAGCGGCGCTCCATGGTCATGAGCGAGAAGGAGAAGCTGAATACCGCCTACCACGAAGCAGGGCATGCGATCGTGGGCTATCTCGTGCCCGAGCACGATCCCGTTTACAAGGTGACGATAATTCCGCGCGGCAGGGCCCTCGGCGTGACGATGTACCTGCCCGAGGAAGACCGCTACAGCATTTCACGGCAGGGCATCGAAAGCCAGATAGCCAGCCTGTTCGGCGGGCGCATTGCGGAAGAAATGATCAACGGCGCGGACGGCGTGACGACCGGTGCGTCCAACGACATCGAACGCGCGACGGAACTGGCGCGCAATATGGTTACCAAGTGGGGCCTCTCGGATCGCCTCGGCCCGCTGACCTACAGCGAGGACGACGGCGAAGTGTTCCTGGGCCGTTCGGTCACCCAGCACAAGCAGGTATCCGACGACACCGCCCATGCAATCGACGAAGAGGTGCGCCGTATCATCGATACCAACTATGAGCGCGCCAAGAGCCTGCTCGAGGAGAATCTCGAGAAGCTGCACATGATGGCCAAGGCGCTCATCAAGTACGAAACCATCGACGACAAGCAGATCAAGGACATCATGGCCGGACGCGAACCTCGTCCGCCGGAGGACTGGGACGATTCGACCGGTTCACCGACGAAGGACGATACGCCTGCCCCGACGGCAGAGGTCGGCGGCAAGATCGGTGGGCCCGCGCCGGAGCATTGATCGCCGTCGGTAAGCTTCAATTCGATGCCCCCGCGGTAATGGGGGTCCTCAACGTGACACCCGATTCGTTCTCGGATGGCGGCCGATTCGTAGGTCGCGATGCCGCAGTCCGCCAGGCCGAGGCCATGGCGCGGGACGGTGCGCACATCATCGATATAGGCGGCGAGTCCACGCGTCCGGGCGCGGCCGATGTCCCCGAACAGGAAGAACTCGACCGCGTCATACCTGTGATCGAGGCGGTCGTCGCGGCAGTCGACGTGCCGGTATCCATCGATACCAGCAAGCCCGGTGTCATGCGTGCCGCCGTCGGCGCGGGCGGCGCAATGATTAACGACGTCCGCGGGCTCCGCGGCGAGGGCGCGCTGCAGGCCGCCGTGGAACTGCAGCGCCCGGTATGCCTGATGCATATGCTGGGCCAGCCCCGTACCATGCAGCAGCGGCCGGAATACGGCGATGTCGTCGCGGAGGTCCGCGATTTCCTGGCGCAGCGTGTCAGCGAGTGCGTTGCGGCGGGGCTGCCCGAGGACAGCATCATCGTGGATCCCGGCTTCGGCTTCGGGAAAACGGCCCGGCACAATGTCGAGTTGCTGTCGAATCTGCGACAATTGCGCGCGATAGGGCGGCCGATACTCGTCGGCCTGTCGAGAAAGTCCATTCTCGGGGACCTCACCGGCCGGGATGTGGAAGAACGAATGCCGGCGAGCATCGCCGCTGCGGTCATTGCGGTCAGCAAAGGTGCCGCGATCGTACGGGTGCACGACGTGCGGGAAACTGTCGATGCATTGCGCGTGGCGGCAGCGATCATGGAAAGGGACGGGGATCGATGAGCAAGAAGTATTTCGGAACAGACGGCGTACGCGGCACCGTCGGCAAAGACCCGATGACCGCGGATTTTGCACTGCGGCTCGCGAGCGCCGCGGCGCAGGTGCTGGTGCCCGCAGGCGGCACGGTGCTGATCGGCAAAGACACCCGTCTTTCCGGGTACATGTTCGAGTCCGCCCTGGAAGCGGGATTTACTGCCGCGGGCGCCGACGTGCTGCTTGTCGGGCCGCTGCCGACCCCCGGCGTTGCGTACCTGACGCAGGAGTTCTCGGCGGACCTCGGCGTCGTGATCTCGGCGTCGCACAACCTGTACTTCGACAACGGTATAAAGTTTTTCGACGGTAGCGGTTCGAAGCTGACCGACGAAGCCGAGATAGCCATCGAAGCAACGCTTGACAAGGCGGCGATAACTGTCGATTCGCAGTCGCTCGGCAAGGCGCAGCGCATCGACTCGGCGCTCGTCCGATACGAGAAATTCTGCGCGTCCACGTTGCCTGACGGGTTGGAACTCGACGACCTGAAGGTGGTCTTCGACGCTGCCAACGGCGCAGGCTACAAGGTCGGGCCCCGCGCGCTCGCGAATCTCAGTGCCGAGGTTATCCCGATAGGCTGTTCACCCAACGGCCGCAATATCAACGACGGCTGCGGCTCGACGCGGCCGGAATTGCTGCAGCTCACGGTGCCCGCGGTAGCGGCCGACATCGGCGTTGCGCTGGACGGCGACGGGGATCGTGTCGTGCTCGTCGACGAAAACGGTCAACTCGTCGACGGCGACCAGATCCTGTACGTGCTGGCGACGGCATGGCAGGAGGAGGGCAGGCTTCACGGTCCCGTCGTGGGCACGGTGATGAGTAATCTGGGGCTGGAGCACGCCCTGCGGGATCGGGACATCGAGTTCCAGCGTGCCCGGGTGGGCGATCGCTACGTCCTCGAGGCGCTCAAACAGGGGGGCGGGGTGATTGGCGGCGAGACGTCAGGCCACATGATCGTGCTGGACCAGACCACCACCGGGGACGGGCTGATCACCGCCCTGCAGGTCCTCGCCGTCATGAAGCGGACGGGCAGAAAGCTGTCGGAACTGGTGGCCGGCATGCCGAAGTACCCGCAGACCATGCTCAACGTGCGCACGGAGCAGCGCATGGATCCGGACGAGTCGCCGCAGATCCGCGAAGCCGTGAGCGCGGCCACGGATGAACTGGCGGAGAACGGCCGCATCGTTCTGCGTGCCTCCGGTACCGAGCCGGTGATTCGGGTCATGGTGGAAGGCAGCGACGAGAAACAGGTCAATGCGGTCGCGGAGCGTCTCGCGGCGGTGGTGGCCGAGGCTGCAAGCCAAAAAGCCCCGAAACGGGCACAAGAGGCCTGATTTCGCGTTGATTTGCGGCGTTGGCCCCGGTATCCTTGCGCGCCATTTCGGGCCCCTCGGGTAGACTTTCATGCGCAAGATCCTGGTCGCTGGAAACTGGAAAATGCACGGCGACGAGGCCGGCAATCGCGAGCTCGTCGCGGGCATCCTGGAGGGTGTGCCGGCATCGGACAGCGTCAGCCTGCTGGTGTGCCCGCCATACCCGTACCTCGCGTCGGTGGCGAGCCAGCTTGCGGGCTCGAGTGTGCAGCTCGGCGCCCAGAACGTCTCGGAGCATGACAAAGGTGCCTTTACGGGCGAAGTGGCACCGGCGATGCTGCATGATGTGGGCTGCCGCTACGCGATTGTCGGTCATTCAGAGCGGCGCACGCTCTATGGCGAGAGCAGTGCCCAGGTGGCGGACAAGATGGCTGCTGCGCTTGCGGCGGGGCTGGTGCCCATACTTTGCGTCGGCGAGACACTCGACGAGCGCGAAGCCGGCAGCACCGAGCAGGTTGTGGGCGAGCAGCTGGCGGCGGCTATCGAGCGCAACGGCATAGCTGCATTCGCGTCGGCCGTCATCGCCTACGAGCCGGTCTGGGCAATCGGCACCGGCAAGACGGCGACGCCCGAACAGGCCCAGGACGTGCACCGCTACATCCGGTCCGTGCTGGCGGAGCAGGACGCGGCTGTCGCGGAGAACGTGCAGATACTGTACGGCGGCAGCGTGAAAGGGGACAATGCGGCTGGACTTTTTGGCATGCCCGACATAGACGGCGGGCTGATCGGCGGCGCTTCGCTGAAAGCCGCGGATTTCCTGGCCATAGCCAGGGCCGCAACGGAAATTTGAGGAATCGATGACTACAATGCAACAGGTCGTGCTTATCGGGCACACGCTCATAGCAATCCTGATAATCGTGCTCGTGCTCCTGCAGCGCGGCAAGGGCGCCGATGCCGGCGCCGGATTCGGTGCCGGAGCGTCCGGCACGGTGTTCGGTGCGCGGGGCTCGTCGAGCTTTTTCTCTCGCGCCACCGCGGTTCTTGCGACGGCGTTCTTCGTCAGCAGCCTGACGCTGGCTTACCTCAGCAGCCAGCGCACCACGGGCCCGACGAGCCTGCTGGACGATGCGCCTGTTGTCGAACAGGAGGCCGAAGCTGTGCCGCTCGACGACGAGGGCGAAATGGAGGCTCCGCTTCCCGGGTCAGCTGCCGAGCAGCCAGCCGAGGACGAAGTAGGCGCGCTGCCGTCACTGGACGAGGCGGTGCCGGCTGAAGAGGCGCCTGCTGAAGAAGACGCTGATACGGAGTGAGCGCAAGCATCTGATACGGCTCTGGTGGTGGAATTGGTAGACACGCTGTCTTGAGGGGGCAGTGGCGCAAGCCGTGCGAGTTCGAGTCTCGCCCAGAGCACCATTTCTTTGGTCGTTTTTCCCCGCCTTGAATGCGGACAGGGCCTGTTCAATGCCCGCCGCGCTGATACAATGGCGCGCTTACGGAGCGAGCCATTCCGTCCCCATCACGGTCAAGAATGTTACAAGAATACATACCTGTACTGATTTTTCTTGGCGTAGCAGCAGCCCTCGGGGGTGTGCTGCTGGCTCTCGGTTTCCTGATTGGCCGGGGCCGGAAGGACGACGAGAAGTTGTCGCCCTACGAGTGCGGCTTCGAAGCGTTCGATGACTCGCGGATGAAGTTCGACGTTCGCTACTACCTCGTCGCCATCCTGTTCATCATTTTCGATCTCGAGATTGCTTTCCTGTTTCCCTGGGCCGTTTCGCTCGACACCATCGGCCGCTTCGGCATAGCTGCAATGGGTATCTTTCTCGCGATCCTGGTCGTCGGCTTTATCTACGAATGGAAGAAAGGGGCGCTCGAATGGGATTAGCCCAGGAATCGCCCGACAGCCTGCAGCAGAAAGGGTTCGTCGTCACCAGCGTCGACACTGTTATGAACTGGGCCCGGACCGGTTCCCTGTGGCCGATGACCTTCGGCCTGGCCTGTTGCGCGGTCGAGATGATGCAGGCCGGCGCTGCGCGCTATGACCTGGATCGATTCGGAATCATCTTCCGACCGAGCCCGCGTCAGTCCGACTGCATGATTGTGGCGGGTACGCTCACGAACAAGATGGCGCCCGCATTGCGCAAAGTGTACGACCAGATGCCCGAGCCGCGCTGGGTGGTGTCGATGGGTTCTTGCGCGAACGGCGGCGGTTACTACCATTATTCCTATTCGGTGGTCAGGGGTTGCGACCGCATCGTTCCGGTCGATGTATACGTTCCCGGTTGTCCACCGACGGCGGAAGCCCTCATCTACGGGCTCATTCAGCTGCAGAACAAGATTCGCCGAACCAGCACGATAGCCAGGCAATAACAACAGGCATGACTGATCGTTTCGAGACATTAGCCGCTCGCATCGACGAGCGCTTTGGTGAAAAGATGCTCAGGGTCGCGTCCCGATGCCAGGAGCTCACCTATGAACTCGACAAGGACGACCTGGTCGACGTTGCTGCCGCGTTGCGCGGCGAACTCGGTTTCGAGATGCTCATCGACGTCTGTGGCGTGGACTATCTCAACTACGGCAGCGACGAGTGGCGCACACAGAGCGCAACCGACACCGGCTACAGCCGCGGGGTAGAGCGAGAACCGGTTATCCTGGACGAGGCGGACGAATTCGAACCGAAACGTTTTGCCGTCGTGTATCACCTGCTTTCCCTGCAGCACAACGTGCGTATGCGGTTGCGCGTGTTTACGGGCACCAGCAATCCCCCGATCATCCACTCGGTCGTCGATATCTGGAACTCGGCCAACTGGTTCGAACGCGAAGCGTTCGATCTTTATGGCATCCTCTTCGACGGGCACCCGGACCTGCGGCGGATTCTCACGGACTACGGCTTCATCGGCCATCCGTTTCGCAAGGATTTTCCGCTGATCGGCAATGTCGAGGTCAGCTACGACGAGGCGAAAGGGCGCGTTGCCTACCAGCCTGTCAGCATCGAGCCGCGCACGCTGGTTCCGCGTGTCATTCGCGACGATAACCGCTACTCGGCGGACCTCAAGGATGAGGCAGATGGCTGAAATCCAGAGCTACACCATGAATTTCGGTCCGCAGCACCCGGCGGCGCACGGTGTACTGCGCCTGGTGCTGGAACTCGAGGGCGAAGTCATTCACAAAGCCGACCCGCACATCGGCCTGCTGCACCGTGCGACGGAGAAACTCGCGGAGTCCAAGCCGTTCAACCAGAGCATCGGTTACATGGATCGGCTCGACTATGTCTCGATGATGTGCAACGAGCACGGTTACGTGCTTGCCATCGAGAAATTGCTCGGCATCGAACCGCCGCTCCGGGCGCAGTACATAAGGGTGATGTTCGACGAGATCACCCGGATACTCAATCATCTCATGTGGCTTGGCGCACACGGGCTCGATATCGGCGCCATGACCATGTTCCTGTATTGCTTCCGTGAGCGCGAAGACCTGATGGATCTCTACGAGGCCGTTTCCGGCACGCGCATGCATGCGACGTACTATCGCCCCGGTGGCGTCTACCGCGATCTGCCGGACACGATGCCGAAATACCAGGAATCCAGATTTCGCAGCAAGAAGGACCTCGATCGGCTCAATGCGAGCCGCCAGGGCTCGCTGCTGGATTTCGTGGAGGCGTTTACCGACAAGTTCCCTGGTTGTGTCGACGAATACGAAACGCTGCTCACGGACAACCGAATCTGGAAGCAGCGGACCGTCAACATCGGCGTGGTCTCGCCGGAGCGGGCCATGCAGCTCGGTTTCACCGGTCCGATGCTGCGCGGTTCCGGGGTCGAGTGGGACCTGCGCAAGAAGCAACCCTACGAAGTCTATGACCAGATCGACTTCGATATTCCGGTGGGTGTCAATGGCGACTGCTACGACCGCTATCTCGTGCGTGTCGAAGAGCTACGGCAGTCGAACCGGATTATCAGGCAGTGTGTAGACTGGCTGCGCAACAATCCCGGACCGGTCATGATCGACGATCACAAGATTGTGGCGCCAACGCGTGTCGAGATGAAAGACGACATGGAGTCACTGATTCATCACTTCAAACTCTTTACCGAAGGCTACTGTGTGCCGGAAGGCGAGTCGTACGCTGCCGTTGAGCACCCGAAAGGCGAGTTCGGTGTCTACGTAGTGTCCGATGGTGCCAATAAACCGTATCGAGTGAAGATCCGGGCGCCCGGTTTCGTGCATTTGTCGGCGATGTCAGAGATGGTCGAAGGCCACATGCTTGCGGACGTCGTCGCCGTGATCGGCACTCAGGACATCGTATTTGGTGAGGTGGACCGATGAGTGCCGATACACTTCTCTCAGAGCACGTTCGCGACGAAATCGAACACTGGAAGGCACGCTTTCCGGAAGACCGGCAGCGTTCAGCCGTTATCGGTGCGCTGCATGCGGTGCAGCACGAGAACGACGGCTACCTTACGCCCGAACTGATGGACGCGGTTGCCGAGTACCTGGCGCTGCCGAACATCCATGTCTACGAGGTTGCCACGTTCTACTCGATGTTCCAGACGAAGCCGGTCGGGCGTCACAACGTCGCGTTTTGCACCAACGTGTCCTGCATGCTGCGTGGGGCAGAGGAACTTGTCGAGCACGTGGAGAACAAGCTCGGCATCAAGCTCGGCGAGAGTACCGGTGACGGCCGTATCTATCTCAAGCGTGAAGAGGAGTGCCTCGCGGCCTGCTGTGGTGCGCCGATGATGATGGTGGATCACAAGTATTACGAAAACCTGACCAAGGACCAGGTCGACGAAATCCTGGACGGACTCGACTGATGGCTTACGAACAGAATCTCGTCTGCTTCACGACGCTCGGCGAGGAAAACTCCTGGGCGCTCGCTACGTATGAAAAGCACGGTGGCTACGAGGCGTGGCGCAAGATCCTGAAAGGGGAGATGTCGGCGGCTGACGTGATAGACACCGTGAAGGCATCCGGCCTGCGTGGCCGTGGCGGCGCAGGCTTTCCGACGGGGCTCAAATGGAGCTTCATGCCGAAGGGCTACGAGGGCCAGAAATACCTGGTCTGCAACTCCGACGAGAGTGAGCCGGGGACCTGTCACGACCGTGAAGTGCTGCGCTACAACCCGCACGCACTGGTCGAGGGGATGGCTATCGCCGGGTACGCGATGGGCGCGACCGTCGGCTACAACTACATTCGCGGCGAATTCATCGATGAGCCCGTGCCGCGATTCGAGGCGGCGGTGAAGGAAGCCTACGAGGCCGGACTGCTCGGCAAGAACATCGGCGGTTCCGGTATCGACTTCGATCTCTACACTTTCGTCGGTGCGGGCGCCTACATCTGCGGCGAGGAGACGGCCTTGCTCGAGTCGCTCGAAGGCAAACAGGGCAAGCCCCGCTTCAAACCGCCGTTTCCGGCTAACTACGGCCTCTACGGCAAGCCGACCACGATCAACAACACGCAAAGCCTCGCGAGCGTGCCGGCGATCATTCGCAACGGCGCGGCCTGGTTCGCAGGGCTGGGTCCGGAGGGTTCGGGCGGCACGGCGCTGTTTTCGGTGTCGGGTCACGTGGAGAAGCCGGGCAACTACGAATTGCCGATGGGGATTCCGTTCAGGGACCTGCTGGACATCGCCGGCGGGATGCTGGGCGGCCGCAAGCTCAAGGCGGTCATACCCGGCGGCTCGTCGGTGCCGGTGCTGCCGGGCGAGATCATCATGAACTGCACGATGGACTACAACGCGCTGTCCGAGGCCGGTTCGTCGTTCGGCACGGGCGCGGTCATGGTCATGGACGAAACAACCTGCATGGTCAAGGTTCTCAGGCGAATCTCGCGCTTTTACATGGCGGAATCCTGCGGCCAGTGCACGCCGTGCCGCGAGGGCACCGGCTGGCTGTATCGCATGCTCACGCGCATCGTGGAAGGTCGCGGCCAGGACGATGACCTCGACAAGCTGCTCGACGTCGCGAACAAGATCGAGGGGCACACGATCTGTGCTCTCGGCGATGCGGCGGCCTGGCCCGTGCAGAGTTTCCTGAAACACTATCGCCATGAGTTCGAATACATGGTGCAGAACAAGGGACGGAGCATCGTCGATGCCGCGCCGGGAGAGGCTGCCTGACGATGAGCGACGACATCGTAACTATCCATGTCGACGGCAAGGCGGTCGAGGCCCGCAGAGGCCAGATGATCATTGAGGCGACCGACGCGATCGGCGCCTACATACCGCGATTCTGCTACCACGAGAAACTGAGCATCGCGGCCAATTGCCGCATGTGCCTCGTGGAGGTCGAGAAAGCCCCCAAGCCGTTGCCCGCCTGTGCGACCCCGATTTCCGACGGCATGAACATTTTCACGAAGTCGCCGTACGCCATTGCTGCGCAGAAGGCAACGATGGAATTCCTGCTCATCAACCACCCGCTGGACTGCCCGATCTGCGACCAGGGCGGCGAATGCGAGCTTCAGGATCTGGCGATGGGCTACGGGCGCGATATTTCGCGCTACAACGACGGCAAACGCGTCGTCAAAGACAAGAACATCGGACCGCTGGTATCAACCGACATGACGCGCTGCATTCATTGCACGCGCTGTGTGCGCTTCGGGCAGGAAATCGCGGGAATCCCGCTGCTGGGGACCACCGAACGCGGCGAGAACATGAAGATCGGTACCTACATCGAGCAGAGTGTCGATCACGAGTTATCGGGCAACATCATCGACCTTTGCCCCGTCGGCGCGCTGAACAACAAACCTTACCGTTTCAGTGCGCGCGCCTGGGAGATGACGCAACGCGCGACCGTGTCCCCGCACGACTGCGTGGGCTCCAACATGTATGCGCACGTGCTGCGCGGCACCGTGAAGCGTGTCGTGCCGCGTGAGAACGAGAGCATCAATGAAACCTGGCTCGCGGATAGGGACCGTTTCAGCTACGAGGCCGTTTACAGCAGCGACCGTCTTGCGACGCCGCGAATCAAGCACGCCGGCGAATGGCGCGACATCGATTGGGAAGAGGCGCTGACGACCGTCGCGGATGCAATCAGGAGGGCCGCGGCCGACAAGGTCGGCATTCTCGCCGCACCCTGGATCACGGCGGAAGAGGCCCATCTGCTGTTCGGCATCGCGGCGTATGTCGGCACGAGCAATATCGACTACCGCATCCGGCAGCGCGATTTCTCGGACCAGGATAACGATCCCGTCTATCCGTGGCTCGGCTGCGACATCGCAGAGGTGGAACAGCAGAACGCGATACTGGTCGTCGGCAGCAACCTTCGCGAGGAGGCGCCGATACTCGCACACCGGGTTCGCAAGGCCGCGCTCGCGGGCGCCGAGGTCAGTTTCATCAACGGCCGCGAGCACCCCTATTTCTTCAATGTCGCGAACAGTCTGTCGGGCGATGGCCTGGTCGCGATGCTTGCGGGCGTGGCGGTTGCGGCTTGTGGAAAGTCGCTGCCGGCGGCGGCCGCATCGTTGTGCGAAGGCGTCACGCCAGGCTCCGATCACGAGAAAATTGCCGCCTCGCTGAAAAACGCGGACAACGCGCTGGTCATGCTCGGCAACATCGCCGGGCGCCACCGCGCAATGTCCGCCGTGCGCGTGCTTGCGGCTGCGATCGCCACGGCGACAGGCGCCACATTCGGCACCGTATCCGAAGGCCCGAATTCAGCCGGCGCCGCGCTCGCCGGCGTTCTGCCGCACCGGGGGCTGGGTGGCGTGCGCCGCGCGGAACCCGGCCTGCACGCCGGCGACATGCTCGGCGCCGCGCTCGACGTCCTCATGCTGGTTAATCTGGAGCCGGATGCGGACATCCTGGCGGTCGACGATGCCGTCGCGAAAATCAAGGCGCAGAATTTCACGGTGGCGCTGACGCCGTTTGCGTCTGAGTCGTTACTCGATGCCGCCGACCTGCTGCTGCCCATTGGCACGTTCGCCGAGTCGTCCGGAACCTTTGTCAATGCCGCCGGTACGTGGCAGAGCTTCCCCGGTATCGCGAACCCGGTTGGCGAGGCGCGGCCCGCCTGGAAGGTGTTGCGCGTGCTCGGCAACCTGCTGGATGCTCCCGGTTTCGAATACGTTACGAGCGAAGAGGTGCTGGCGGAGCTGCGCGAGCAACTCGGCGTCCTGCAGCCGGACAACCGTTACGAAGGCGCTGCGACGATTACCGTCACGAACGGCGCCGACGCGCCGGCGGGGGACGTCGACATTCCGATCTATTCGATTGATCCCGTTGTACGGCGCGCACGCGCGCTGCAGCTGACCGACGCGGCACGACGCGCGCGCGGGGAGGGCGGCGAGAAGTGATTGCCCTCTGGAACTCGCTGCCGCCGATGGTGCAGTACGTGACGGTCTCTACGATCAAGATACTCGTCGTGATGATCGGTGTGGTTCTGGTCGTCGCGTTCTCGACTTATTTCGAGCGTAAGGTAATCGGCAGCATGCAGGCGCGTGTCGGCCCGAACCGGGTAGGGCCGTACGGATTACTGCAGCCGTTTGCGGACGTCTTCAAGTTGCTGTTCAAGGAAGTGATCATCCCGTCGGAATCGAATCGCTTCCTGTTTGTCATCGCGCCGCTCCTGTCGCTGATACCCGCACTCGCGACCTGGGCCGTGATCCCGATGAACGATACGTTTGTGATTGCGGATATCAATGCGGGCCTGCTGTACGTGCTCGCGCTGACCTCGGTCGGCGTCTATGGCGTCATACTCGCGGGCTGGGCGACGAACTCCAAGTACGCGTTTCTTGGCGCCATGCGGTCAGCGGCGCAGATCGTCGCCTACGAGATCGCCATGGGATTCGCGCTTGTTGGTGTTCTCATGGCCGGCGGCAGCCTGAATCTCGGTGACATCGTCGAAGCGCAGTCCGGCGGTGTTCTGAACTGGTTCCTCGTGCCGCTGTTTCCGTTGTTTCTCGTTTACTGGATATCGGGCGTGGCCGAGACCAACCGTGCGCCGTTTGACGTCGCCGAAGGCGAGTCGGAGATCGTGGCCGGGTTCCACGTCGAATACTCGGGCGTCGCGTTTGCGCTCTTTTTCCTCGCCGAGTACGCCAACATGGTGCTGATCTCGGCGCTCACATCGATCTTTTTCTTCGGCGGCTGGGCGTCACCGTTCGAAGGCTGGACGTTCCTCGGTGATTCGTTCCTGCGTGAGGGCAGCTTCTTCTGGTTGTTCGCCAAGATCTGCCTGTTCATGTACACGTTCTTCTGGTTGCGAGCGACGTTTCCGCGCTATCGCTACGACCAGATCATGCGCCTGGGGTGGAAAGTGTTCATTCCCGTCACGATCGTTTGGATCGCAGTCGAGGGCGTAATGGCATGGATGAGAGTCGGACCCTGGTCGGGTCTTGCGGGATGAACGGGAGCAGCGCGATATGAATCGAGCGATAAGCTACGTCAAGACATTTGCCTTGTGGGAGCTGCTGCGCGGGCTGTCGGTCACGTTGCGCAACTCCTTCCGCAAGAGCGTGACGCTCTCGTACCCGGAGGAGAAAACGCCGCAGTCGCATCGTTTCCGTGGCCTGCACGCGCTGCGCCGCTACCCGAACGGTGAAGAACGCTGCATCGCCTGCAAGCTCTGCGAGGCGGTGTGCCCGGCGCTCGCCATTACGATCGAGTCGGATGTCGGTGACGACGGCACACGGCGCACGACGCGCTACGATATCGACCTGTTCAAATGCATCTATTGCGGTTTCTGCGAGGAGGCGTGCCCGGTCGACGCGATCGTCGAGACCCGGATCCACGAGTACCACATGGAGGAACCGGGTCAGAACATCATGACGAAGGACAAATTGCTGGCCGTGGGCGACAAGTACGACGCCATGATCTCGGCGGATAAGGCGGCGGACGCGCCTTACCGGTAGGACGAGCGATGATTTTCGAGGCCATGCTGTTCTATCTTTTTGCCGCGGTGATGATCGGTGCCGCGCTGGGCGTTGTGTTTGCCAGGAACCCGGTGCATTCGGTCATGTTCCTGGTCCTGACCTTCTTCAACAGCGCAATCCTGTGGCTCATGGCCGAGGCCGAGTTCCTCGCAATCGTGCTGGTGCTCGTCTACGTCGGCGCGGTCATGGTGCTGTTCCTGTTCGTAATCATGATGCTCGAGGTGAACGTCGAGGCCGTCAAGCGCAGCCTGACCCGTTACGCGCCATTGGCGATCGCGATTGCGCTGATCATGGTCATCGAGCTTATCCAGCTGATCTGGCTCAGGAGCCGCGACGTGCAGATCTCCTCGTCCTTCGCGGTCAACCCGGAAGGCTACGACAACACGAAAGCCCTCGGGGCGGTGCTGTATACGGAGCACGTATATGCGTTCGAGATCGCCGCGGTCATTCTGCTGCTCGCGATCGTTGCAGCGATCACGCTCACGATGCGCAAGCGGCCGGGGCTCAAGGTTCAGGACATCGCGAAGCAGGTCTCGGTGCGGGCGAAGGACCGTATCCGTATCGTGAAGATGGACGCGGAGAAGAAGCAATGATCGGCTTGCAGCACTACCTGACATTGTCCGCGATGCTGTTCGTGCTCAGCATTGCCGGCATCATCATCAACCGCCGCAACCTGATCCTCCTGCTCATGTGCATCGAACTGATGCTGCTCGCGGTGAATTTCAATTTCATCGCGTTCTCGCGCTACCTGGGCGACGAGACCGGGCAGGTGTTCGTATTTTTCATCCTGACGGTGGCGGCCGCGGAAGCGGCCATCGGGCTTGCGATACTGGTGGTGCTGTTCCGAACCCGGCGCTCCATCGACGTGCAGGAACTGAACAGGATGAAGGGCTAGCTGCGCATGTATCCCTACTACCTGACAATCGTGCTTGCGCCGCTGTTCGCGGCGATCGTAGCCGGCCTGTTGGGCCACAAGATCGGTCGTAAGGGCGCGCACTCGATTACGATCGGCGCCGTTGGCCTGTCCTGCCTGTTGTCCTTCTACGTGCTCTACCGGATGTACTGGGGTGGTGCGGAGCCCGAGAACATCAGCGTCTATACCTGGGCCGTCACTGATGGCCTGCGGATGGAGGTCGGCTTCCTCGTCGACCGTCTCACCGTGCTCATGATGGCCGTGGTCACGTTCGTATCGCTGATGGTTCACATCTACACGATCGGCTACATGCACGACGATCCGGGCTACCAGCGCTTTTTCAGCTACATATCCCTGTTCACGTTCTCGATGCTCATGCTCGTAATGTCGAACAACTTCCTGCAGTTGTTCTTCGGCTGGGAAGCAGTCGGCCTCGTGTCGTACCTGCTGATCGGTTTCTGGTTCAAGCGAGAGACGGCGATTTTCGCGAACCTGAAGGCGTTCCTGGTCAACCGTGTCGGCGATTTCGGCTTCATCCTCGGGATAGCCGGCGTCGTCATGTTTACGGGTTCGCTGGATTACGCAACCGTGTTCGGGCAGGCGGAGCAGGTTGCTGCGCAGAGTGTCGAGGTGTTCCCGGGCAGTCCCTGGAACGCGATGACGCTTATTTGCATCCTCCTGTTTATCGGCGCCATGGGTAAGTCAGCGCAGGCGCCGTTGCATGTCTGGCTGCCGGATTCGATGGAAGGCCCGACCCCTATCTCGGCACTGATCCATGCCGCCACGATGGTGACGGCGGGCATCTTCATGGTGGCGCGCATGTCGCCGCTCTACGAACTCTCGACGACGGCGCTGGCCGTGGTCATCGTGATCGGCGCGATCACGGCGTTCTTCATGGGCTTGCTCGGCATCGTGCAGAATGACATCAAGCGCGTCGTGGCCTATTCGACGCTGTCTCAGCTCGGCTACATGACCGTGGCGCTGGGTGCTTCCGCGTACGGCGCGGCGATCTTCCACCTGATGACGCACGCGTTCTTCAAGGCGCTGCTGTTCCTCGCGGCCGGATCCGTGATCATCGCCATGCACCACGAGCAGGATATTCGCAAGATGGGCGGCATCCGCAAGTACATGCCGATCACCTACTGGACATCCCTCATCGGCTCGCTCGCGCTCATCGGTTTCCCGGGGACGGCCGGATTCTTCTCCAAGGACCTTCTGATCGAGGCGGTCAGGGAATCGCACTGGCACGGTGAGGGCGCCGTGTACTGGATCGCCTACCTGAGCGTGCTGCTCGGCGTGTTCGTCACGGCACTGTACTCGTTCCGCATGTTTTTCCTCGTGTTTCACGGTGAAGAGCGCATGGACAGGGAAACACGTTCGCACCTGCACGAGACGCCGTGGGTCGTCACGCTGCCGCTCGTCATGCTGGCGATACCGTCGCTGCTTATCGGCTGGTTCACGGTCGAGCCGGTGCTGTTTGGCGGCTTCTTCGGTGACTCGATCGTCGTCGACCAGGGGCGGGATGTCCTCGCGCGTATGGGCGAGCACTGGCACGGTCCAATGGCGCTGTTCCTGCATGCGTGGCAGACGCCGGTGTTCTGGCTGGCAATCGCCGGTCTCGTGACGGCGTGGTTCCTGTACCTGAAGCGGCCGGACCTTCCCGCAGCAGTCAGGGAGAAGGCCGACGGCCTCTACAACCTGCTGGATCGCAAGTACTACTTTGACGACCTGTACATCAAGGGGTTCGCAGCCTGGGGTCGCAACATCGGCACGTTCTTGTGGAAACGTGGCGACCAGTTCTTCATCGACGGCGTGCTGGTGAACGGCACGGCGAACTCGGTTGGCAAGCTCGCGGGCGTTATGCGCCATTTGCAGAGCGGCTATCTCTACACCTATGCCTTCGCGATGATCATCGGCCTAACGATGTTCCTCGGCTGGCTGATCTGGTTCCGCTAGGGCAGGGCTGCTGACGACGATGTCCGACTATCTGCTCAGCACCTTGATCTGGCTGCCCATCGCGGGCGGCGTCGTGCTGCTCGCCATGGGTGACGATAACGATGCGGCCTCGGCGCGAGCTAACGCCATGCGCTGGGTAGCGCTCGCGGTCTCCGTCCTGACGTTCATCTTCAGTATCGGCCTGTACACGGGGTTCGATACGACGACCGCCGCCATGCAGTTCGTGGAACGTGCGCCGTGGGTGGACGCGATCGACGTCTGGTACTACCTCGGCGTGGATGGTCTCTCCGCGCCGCTGATCATTCTCACGACGTTCATCACACCGCTGGTCGTGATCGCCGGCTGGGACGTCATCAGGACGCGACCTGCGCAATACTTCGCCGCCTTCCTGATCCTCGAAGGGCTCATGAACGGCGTGTTCTCCGCGCTGGACGGGCTGTTGTTCTACGTGTTCTGGGAAGCGATGCTCGTGCCGATGTTCCTCATCATCGGCGTGTGGGGCGGCGCGCGCCGCGTCTATGCGACGCTGAAGTTCTTCCTCTACACCTTCCTCGGTTCGGTGCTGATGCTGGTGGCATTCATCTACCTGTACCGCGTGACCGGCAGCTTCGATCTCTTCGGCTGGATGGATGCGCCGCTCGGCCTGGGCGCGCAAAAGCTGATTTTCATCGCGTTCCTGCTGGCGTTTGCGGTCAAGGTGCCGATGTGGCCGGTACACACGTGGCTGCCGGATGCTCATGTGGAAGCGCCCACCGGTGGTTCCGTGATCCTGGCGGCAATCATGCTGAAAATGGGCGGTTACGGCTTCGTGCGCCTGTCATTGCCGATCGTGCCGGACGGCAGCAATTATTTTGCCGGCATGATGATCGCGCTGTCGCTGATTGCGGTCGTCTATATCGGCTTCGTCGCACTCATGCAGAAGGACATGAAGAAGCTGATCGCGTATTCCTCGATTGCGCACATGGGCTTCGTCACGCTCGGCTTTTTCATCGTCTGGCACATGGCCGGCGGCAGCGGCGCGGTTCTGGGCGTGCAGGGCGGCATGGTGCAAATGGTGTCACACGGCCTGATCTCCGGCGCGATGTTCCTGTGTGTCGGCGTGCTGTACGACCGGGTTCACAGCCGCCAGATCGCGGATTACGGCGGCGTCGCCAATACCATGCCGGTTTTTGCGGCCTTCATGGTGCTCTTCTCGATGGCCAACGCCGGCCTGCCCGGTACCTCCGGGTTTGTCGGCGAGTTCATGGTCATCGTCGCGAGTTTCAAGGCGAACCCGTGGTTCGCGTTCTTCGCGGCAACGACGCTGATCCTCGGCGCGGCCTACACGCTGTGGATGGTCAAGCGGGTGATTTACGGCGAGGTTGCCAATGAAAACGTCGCGGCGCTGCAGGACCTGAATCGGCGTGAGTTCATCGTTCTTGGAATCCTGGCCATCGCCGTGTTGCTCGTCGGCCTGTGGCCGGCGCCGCTCGTCGACATGATGAATGTGACCATCGAGCACCTCGTAGAGCAGGCAGGGCAGACGAAGTTCTGACAGAGAAACTATGGACTGGATGAATTTCATTACCGCAGCACCCGAGATGACCCTGCTTGGTCTGATCTGTGTCGTACTGATCGCCGACCTGTTCGTCGATAACGAACATCGTATCCTGACCTACTGGATGGCGCTGGCGAGTATCGCTGTCACGTTGTGGGTGCTGTTGGCCACGGCGCCGGAAGGGCGTATCGAAGTCTTCAGTGGCAGTTACGTCAGCGATCATCTCTCGCAGGCGCTCAAGATTGCCGTGGCCGGATTCGTGGCCATCGCATTCGTGTATGCCCGCGACTACCTGCGGGCCAACGACCTGCACAAGGGCGAATTCTACCTGCTCGGGCTGTTCGGCCTGCTGGGCATGATGATCATGATCTCGGCGAACAGCCTGCTCACGATGTATCTCGGCCTCGAGACACTGGCGTTGTCGCAATATGCGCTGGTCGCGTTCGACCGTAACAACGAGACTTCTGCCGAATCGGCGATGAAGTATTTCGTGCTCGGCGCCATCGCGTCCGGCGCCCTGCTGTACGGGATTTCATGGGTTTACGGGGTGACCGGCAGCATCCAGTTCGACGAGATTGCGGCCGTGCTCGCGAGCGATGCAACGCTTAACAGCCTGCCGCTCTGGTTTGGGATTGCCTTCATCATCGTTGGCATCGCATTCAAGTTCGGTGCCGTACCGTTCCACATGTGGCTGCCGGACGTCTACCACGGCGCGCGTTCGCCCGTGACGCTCTACATCGCCTCGGCGCCGAAGATCGCCGCCTTCGCACTGACCATTCGCATACTCGTTGACGCGCTCGGCGATCTGCACGAGGTGTGGAGCGGCATGATCATGGTTATCGCGGTATTGTCACTGCTGCTCGGCAATATCGTCGCTATCGCGCAGACGAACATCAAGCGCATGCTGGCGTATTCCACCATCGCCCACGTCGGCTTCATACTGCTCGCGATCTTTTGCGGCACGGAAGAGGGCTATGCGGCCGCCCTGTTCTATACGCTCACGTACGTCGTGGCGGCCGCCGGCGCATTCGGCATGGTGATAGTTCTGAGCCGGAGAGGCTTCGAGGCTGAATGCCTGGCCGATTTCAAGGGCCTGAACGCTCGCAGCCCGTGGTTTGCGCTGATGATGATGTTCCTGATGCTGAGCCTCGCGGGCATTCCGCCGTTCATCGGATTTTTCGGCAAACTGAACGCTATCAGCGCGGTACTCGGCAGCGGCTATACGGGGCTTGCCGTACTCATGATGCTGGCCTCGGTGCCCGGTCTCTACTACTACCTGCGCGTGGTGTGGTACATGTACTTCGAGGAGCCTGAGGACCTGTCGGTACTGCAGGCGAACACCGATACGCGACTGGTGATGAGCCTGAACGGGGTCGCCGTACTGGCGCTCGGCATCGTTCCAGGGTGGCTCTGGACGCTGTGCCTCGCCGTATTGAGCGGATAGCGGCCCGGTGACGGGTACTAGAGTCTCTCATTAAAGCTTATTAATTAGAAGGTTAAGGCGTTTTTCTCGAAAACGTATCAAAGCAGTTGTATTCAGCTGAGCCGCTGTCCGACTTCGGCAAACCCGGGTTGTAATAATAGTTTTACCTGAGTAATATCCTGCCCCTGTCGATGCGGGGTGGAGCAGTCTGGCAGCTCGTCGGGCTCATAACCCGAAGGTCGCAGGTTCAAATCCTGCCCCCGCTACCAAATGGCAAAGGGTCCCCTTGTGGGGCCCTTTTTCATTTGGAGGCGTGGGTGAAGAAGCTTGTACCTCGTTCAACAAAACGCGCGAGCGTTTTGGACGCCCGCAGGGCGGGGCGCAGCCCCGAGGATC
>Ga0209536_100001484_pt1 | contig 38692 bp, 31 predicted proteins | sample DeeMarSeWOR28_12_FD_187461 | JGI IMG/M metagenome (GOLD analysis project Ga0209536, IMG submission 187461) | Marine sediment microbial communities from White Oak River estuary, North Carolina - WOR-2-8_12 (SPAdes) (version 2) | ecosystem: Environmental > Aquatic > Marine > Intertidal zone >... | reverse complement strand
GAGGCGGGAACAGACTATGTGCTCAATGTCACGCTCAAGGGCACGACGGTCAGCGCGACCCTGAATTCGAAGGCGAATGGCAGCGCGCAGGCAATGGTCGGCTTTGCGTTCAATGCCGGAACTGTAGACGGCAATTTCGGGCTGCTGGCAACCGGCGGGCCGGCGAGCTTTGATGACATCAGGGTGAAGACTGATGATCCGGCGTTCATCGAGACCGATCCCAGCGCGATGATTGCCACGTCGGTAATTGTTGCTGACACAGCCGATTCTGCGCCGACGCAGGATCAGATAGACGACACCCTGTCCTCGGTCATGTCGCAATGGATCGACGTGCTCGGAGACGACAATTCACGCCTGGCGGCACTTGGCAGTGTGCAAGTGGTGACGGCTGACCTTGCGGGCGCGGCGCTGGCCTACCGCGACGGCAACACCATCACCATCGACAGCGATGGTGCCGGGCATGGCTGGTATGTCGATGCGTCACCGGCGAGCAGTGATGAGTTCCGTATTCGCCTTGATGACTACGTCCTGGCCGCGCTCCCCGATAGCGAAGCCTACGGTAGTATCGACCTGGTCTCCGTACTCGCGCATGAGGTCGGACACGTACTTGGCTTGACCCACGAGTCCGCCGCAGACTACCCGGTCATGCAAGACGAGATGGATCCGGGCATTCGCTTCCTGATCGAACAAATCGGGTTTGATCACGACCCCGGCAAGCCGATCAGCGATCAGACACTGCTTAAACTGGCAATAGAGGCAACTCGGCGCGAAGAAGCGATGCGCCATGCGAGTGACCGCAAGGCCAAACCAGCAGCGCCTGCTTTTGACTTTGACGCGCTGCATGCGAGTGTCGATGCAGTTGGTGCGGGTGGCAAGGTCGACTGGGACAGCGACAATAGTGGCTGGTGGCTGAATCGTTTCTCGTCACTCGGTAAGGGTTCGTTCGGTGCTGGCAAGTCCGGTGCTGGCCTCGCCGATTTCCTGGCTGACAGCAGGAAGGACTTTGATAAGGAAGCAAAGCAGAACGAATTCGATTCGCTCGGGAACAGCCTGAAGTCAAACCGTGGGGACACAACCGAGGCTAAGGGCTGGTTCGATCTGTAATTTGAGATCAGTGACGACGCGGCTAAATAATGCCTGTTGTGCCGTGACCTAGCGCGGGAAAGGTTGTTACGTAGTAGTATAAAAAGCCCTATGGGCTCCGAAACGGTAGTGGGTCTCACTTGAAGGGCAGGGATAATTCATTGATACAAAAGGGGAGGTAGTAAGCATGGCTGCGAAACAGGAAGGTGCTGCGAATAGCGGCACCCAGGGAACCAAGCTCAAGTGGGACGACAGCAACATGAAGAGTTCCTACGCGAATGTGTGTAATGTCACCAGCACGCGCGAGGAAGTCGTCATGTTGTTCGGCGTGAACCAGGCGTGGAACCGGGGGCAGAAGGAAGTCACCATTCAACTGACGGACCGCATCATCATCAGCCCGTATGCCGCGAAACGCCTGAGCATGCTTCTGCAAGGGGTTGTCTCGGAGTACGAGAAGCGTTTCGGCACGCTCAACGTCGAAGCGACCTCAGGCGAAGCCGCCAAGTAATAGTAGCCGTGAACCCCGCAAGATGCTGCGGGATTCCCGGCCTCCATGGCTGAACCCGGGTTACACGAACACCACGCGCGGCTGCGCGTGGCCAGCAGCGCTGCCCCGCATGTTCCTGATGCGGCGTGGAAGCGGTTTGCCCAGGCGCAAAGCGCCGAGGAGTTCTGCGGCAGCTGGCTGGTGATTCAGGCCAATGTCATCGGCGGTGTATCCGATGGCGTGGTCGTCCTCCAGAAACCCGGCGGTACATCGTTTGCCCCGGTTGCCTTTTTTCCCGAAGAGTCCCCGCGGCGCTCGCATTTGGCGAGCATCAGCGAGCGCGTCCTTGCCGAAGGCAGAGGCGTGGTCGAGCCGTTTGAGGCCGAAGACCGGGAAGCCATCGGGCCGCGCTACCAACTCGCCTACCCGGTCCGTACCGACGGACAGGTCAGAGGTGTCGTCGGCGTTGATATCGACTGGCGCAACGAAGCGCAGCTGCAGTCGGCGATGCGTGACCTGCAGTGGGGTTCGGCATGGCTCGAATTGTTCCTGCGGCGCCACGCGGACCCGATGGAAACATCGAGGCTGCGACTCAAACTTGCGCTCGAACTTGTGTCGACGTTGCTTGAACAGGAAGGTCTGAAAGAGGGCACTGCGGGGTTCGCAACCGAGCTCGCGTCACGTCTGGGATGCGACCGCGTCACGGTAGGCTTGCTCAAGCGGCGCCGCATCCGCGTGACCGCGGTGTCGCATTCAGCCCAGTTCGATCGGCGCTCGAATCTTCTGCGCGCCGTGGAGACGGCGATGGAAGAGGCCACCGACCAGGCCGAACCCGTCGTTTATCCACCAGACCGCGACACCTCGCCGGTGGTGGCTCACGCGCACGAAATGCTCGTGCGCGAGTCCGGGGCAGGCAGTGCCGTGAGCTATCCGTTGATGAGCGGAGAAGAGGTTGTCGGTGCTCTCAGCCTGGAGCGGCCGCCCGGCAAGCGATTCGATTTGCCGACACTGGAATTATGTGAAGCCGTCGCTGCGGTTGCCGGACCGATTATTGATCTGAAGCACAGGAACGAGCGCAACCTGTTTGTGCACGCGGGTGGATCGACCGTTTCTTTATGGAAGAAGATATTCGGTCCGGGACATCCCGGGCTGAAGCTGGTGACGATAGTGGCCGCCGCTGCGCTGGGTTTTCTGGCTGTTGCCGAAGGGGATTACCGCGTCTCTGCCAATACCACCGTCGAAGGTGTGGTGCAACGCGCTGTCAGCGCACCGTTCAACGGTTACATTTCCGAGGCACCGCTGCGTGCCGGGGACGTCGTTCGAGCGGGCGAGCCGATCGTGATGCTCGATGACCGGGAATTGCGTCTGGAGCGAATCAAACTGGTCGGTCAGCGCGAGCAATACCGCCGCCAGTACCGGCAGGCGATGGCGGACCATGAACGCGCCCAGACCGAAATCGTCGGCGCGCAGATCGAGCAGACCGAAGCACAATTGGCAATGGTCGAGGAGCAGTTGTCGCGTTCGCGTCTGGTTGCGCCTTTTGACGGGTTTATCGTGGTGGGCGACCTGTCGCAGAATCTCGGATCGCCGGTCGAACGCGGTGAAGTGCTGTTTGAGGTTGCGCCGCTGGATGGTTTCCGGGTTATGTTGGAAGTCGACGAGCGCGACATCGCTGATGTCGCGATAGGCCAGACCGGGCAACTTGCCGTTGCGTCCATGCCGGATGAACGGTTTGATTTTGCTGTTTCGAAGATCACTCCGGTCAACGAGGCAAAGGACGGGCGCAACTATTTCCGCGTCGAAGCGCAGCTGGAAGGTGACGCCGGGCGCTTGCGTCCGGGAATGGAAGGGGTGGGCAAGATTTTCGTCGAACAGCGCAAACTTGTCTGGATCTGGACGCGCAGCCTCGTAGACTGGGTGCGTCTGACGTTGTGGTCATGGGCGCCGTAGGAATCGCATACCCGAGGACCGGGTTCAATGTCGACTGATCTGTACAGCCCGTCCTGGTACCGCGTTGAAGACATGCGGCCGCGGCTGCGCAGTCATGTGCGCATACATCGCCACCACTATCGGGGCGAACGGTGGTACGTTCTCGAAGACCGCATCTCCAAGCGTGTGCACCGCTTTAATCCGGTTGCGCACTACGTCATTGGCCTGATGGATGGCCGCCGCACAGTGAACGAAATCTGGGAGAACGCCATTTCCCGGTTCGGTGACGATGCGCCAACCCAGGACGAGGTCATTCGTTTGCTCTCGCAGCTACACTCGGCCGAGGTCCTGCAAACGGAAATCACCCCTGACCTCGCCGAGCTGATGCTGCGGGCGCGCCGCAGCGGTTCGAAAACGCTCAAGCAGAATCTGCTTTCGCCGCTGGCGATTCGCATACCTCTCTTCGATCCCGACAAGGGCCTGACGCGCTGGCTTGCCTGGTATCAGCCTTTGTTCGGATTTCTCGGTGCGCTGATCTGGTTTGTGGTGGTGGGGTTCGCCGCGTTCAGCGGCGCTTCGCACTGGGAGGAATTGACTCAGGACGTCGCGTCGCGCGTACTGGCACCACACAATCTGTTGCTGATGCTGCTGATCTTCCCGGTTCTGAAACTGTTTCACGAGTTCGGGCACGCATGCGCGGTCAAGGCCTGGGGCGGGGAAGTTCACGAGATGGGCATCATGTTTCTGGTGTTGATGCCCATTCCGTATGTCGATGCCTCGTCGGCCTCGACGTTTCGCAGCATGCGCCAACGTGTGGTCGTTGGTGCGGCCGGAATGATTGTTGAGGTATTCATCGCTGCGCTGGCGCTGTTCCTGTGGATTGACTCCGAGCCGGGTATCTTTCGCGCCGTGTTGTACAACATCATGCTGATCGCCGGTATATCCACGGTGTTGTTCAATGGAAACCCGTTGCTGCGCTATGATGGCTACTACATCCTTTCCGACCTGATACACATTCCCAACCTGCGCGTTCGGTCAAACCAGTACCTGGGCTATCTCGTTGAGCGTTACATGTTCGGCGTGAAACTCGGGGATTTTGAAGCCACTGCCTCTGAGAAACGATGGTTTGTATTTTTTGGTATCGCATCCTTTCTCTATCGGATGTTTGTGATGGCCGTGATCGCGCTCTTCGTCGCGGCAGAGTATTTCATCGTGGGTGTCATCCTTGCCGCCTGGGTCGTGGTCACCGCCATTATCCTTCCGCTCGCCAAGGGCATCGCCTATTTGCTGACGCACCAGAAACTGCGGCGTTATCGCTTGCGCGCGCTCGCGGTCACCGTGATGGTGGGCTGGCTCGTCTGGCTCGGCCTGTTCGTGCTGCCCACGCCGCACTGGACTCGTGCCGATGGCGTGATCTGGGTGCCGGAGAATGCGCAGTTGCGTGCTGGCGCGGACGGATTCGTGCGCGAGGTCGCGGCGACTCCGGGGCAAACCGTGTCGCGTGGTACACCGCTCGTCTTTTCCGACGACGAGCAATTGCGATTGCGTATTCGCGTTCTCGAGGCACAGCTGCGTTTGCTGCGCACCAGGGCGCAATCGGAACTGCAGTCCGATCTGGTGACCTGGGCCCTGACCAATGAAGAAATCAAGGTCACCGTCGATGAACTGGAGGACGCTCGCAGACGAGTCAGTGAACTGACGATACTCAGTCCTATTTCTGGAGAGTTCGTCCTGGCCATGCCGATAGAAGACATGCAGGATCGATTCGTTCGAAAAGGGCAGCTGATCGGTTACGTTATCCCGTCAGCCGCGGTTACTGCGCGCGTTCTGGTTTCACAGGATAACGTCGACCTGGTGCGGTCACAAAGCGAGCATGTGCGCGTCAAGCTCGCCAGCCGCTTGTATGAGACATACGATGCCCGGGTCAAGCGCGAGGTGCCGGCGGCCAGCGACCGTCTTGCAAACCCCGCATTGTCCAGCGTCGGCGGTGGTCCTGCTGCCGCGGATCCGCGTAACCCGGATCAGCCGAAGACACTTGAAAAGTGGTTCGAGTTTGAGCTGGCCCTTCCTGGCGCCATGACGCCAGTGTTGGGCGAGCACGTGTACGTGCGTTTCGAGCATGCTTCCGAGCCGCTGGCGTATCGCGCCTACCGCAGCCTGCGGCAACTATTCATGAAACGTTTTACTGTTTGATGACAAGTGCGATGTGATGACAGCGGCGGCAACAGGTTTTCTTGGCGGGGGCTACCCGGAACGCGACGACAAGCCGCAAACCAAACTCGAGCGTGCGGTAACCGCTGCGCGTTTCTTTTCCGACCGCTTGTCGGCAAAGCAGGCAGGCCTCAAACGCATTGTGAACGCGGTTAACGCCTGCAGCGCCGGCGTTGAAGCACTCGAAGATGATCAGCTGCTTGCCCGTGCCCATGCGTTGAGGCCGCGCTTGCGCAAGGCCGGGGTAAGCGATCTGGACCTGGTAGCGCAGGCCTTTGCCATGGTGCGTGCCGCCTCTTTCCGCGCTCTTGGGAAGCGGCACTTCGACGTACAACTTGTCGGTGCCTGGGCGATGCTCAACGGGATGCTGGCGGAAATGGAAACCGGGGAGGGCAAGTCGCTCACAGCAATCCTGGTTGCGGCCGCCGGCGGCCTGGCCGGACACGCGGTTCATGTGATTACGGTCAATGATTACCTTGCGGAGCGCGATGCCGAGGTAATGAGGCCGGTATATGAAAAGCTCGGGCTCACGGTCGGGTTTGTGAAACAGGGAATGGATCCGGCTGCCAGAACCGTTGCGTACCGTTGCGACATCACCTACTGCAGCAACAAGGAAATTGCTTTCGATTACCTGCGCGACCGGTTGGCCCTGGGCGGCAAGGCGAGGCCTATCGCAACCAAACTTTCCCGCCTCGAAGACGAAGGTGGTGATCAGTCGTTACTTCTTCGCGGACTACAGTTCGCCATCGTCGATGAGGCGGACAGCGTGCTGGTGGATGAGGCGCGAACGCCGTTAATTCTCTCGGCGGAAGCGAAACAGGGCGGCGAAGTTACGGTACATCACGAGGCGCTGGAGCTTGCGCGTCAGTTGACCGACGATGACTATCAGGTGACAGACGACGGGATCGTTATCAAAGACGAGGGCCTTGAACGACTGGCGGACCTTGCAAAGGAAATGAAAGGGGTGTGGGCAGGTCCCAGGCGCCGTGAACAGCTGGTGCGTCAGGCGCTGGCGGCTCTGCACCAGTTCGAACGTGACAAGCATTATCTGGTGCGCGACGACAAGGTCGTGATCATCGACGAGTACACCGGGAGATTGATGCCCGACCGGTCGTGGGAGCAGGGGCTGCATCAGCTCATAGAGATCAAGGAGGGCTGTGAGGTGACCGGCAGACGGGACACGCTTGCGCGCATCAGCTATCAGCGCTTCTTCCGCCGCTACCTGCATTTGTGCGGGATGACGGGGACGGCCAGTGAAGTGGCTTCGGAGTTGTGGAACGTCTACGGGTTGCGGGTTGCGCGCATTCCAACCAACAAACCGGTACAGAGAGTCTACTATCCGTTCCGATACTTCGGCCGGGCGGAAGATAAATGGCGGGCAGTGATCGAGAGCATCGAGAAGCACCGGGCTTTCGGTCGGCCGGTACTGGTGGGCACACGTTCGGTCGGCGCTTCCGAGCATCTTGCCCGTCTGCTCGATGCCGAGGGCTTGCCTTACAGCCTGCTCAATGCGAGGCAGGACAAGGACGAGGCCGAGATCGTTGCGCTGGCCGGTGAGCCGGGAAGGATCACGGTCGCGACGAATATGGCTGGCAGGGGGACCGACATCCAGCTTGCCGCGGGAATCGGGAAGAAAGGCGGACTGCATGTCATAGCGACGGAGTTACATGACTCGGGCCGAATCGACCGGCAGCTGTTCGGTCGATGTGGACGGCAGGGGGACCACGGCAGTTGTGAGGCTATCCTGGCGGTCGAAGATGATCTCGTGCGCACCCAGTTGGGCCGCTCCGCAAGACTCCTTTGTACGGCAGGCGCGTTACCGGACTGGATGGGCAGGACGGTCTTCTCGCTTGCTCAGGCGCGTGCCGAGCGCCTGCATTCGAGAATCCGGCGGGACCTCTTTGATATGGACGAGAACCTCGGAAACATGCTTGCCTTCTCCGGACGCAGCGAATAGCCGTTGCCGCCCGCTAGATTTTCTGTTTTCCCGCGTCGCTGCCTTTCGTCGAACCGTCGCGCGAAGCTGGTCGCCTGGCCTCGATTTGCACACGCACACGCCGTTCTTCTGCACCGCGCCGGTTGTCCAGAATCACGTAATAGTTGCCCGACTCGGGTACGACGACACTGAATGTGAGTGTTCTGTCCAGGGTTCCCTGAAAAACCGGACTGACCGGCTCCGGGTAACGTTTGAGCTCTGCTTCGTGAACCAGGATCACCGCCAGACTGCCGTTGGCAATCACCCTGATGCCGAGTCCCGCCCCCTCGGGCAGGTTTTTCAGCCGAACGGCTTTCCACTTGCCGGCCGGGACTTCAGAGTTGACCTGGGCTTTCGCGGCTTCGGCAACCGGGCAGGCAAAAGCCAGCCCGAACCACAACAAACCGCCAATGCAGGCTGAAAACAGCCTTCTGGCCGGCGTGTGGCCTGGTCGCGCCACAGGCGCGGGCGCTGTCGGCGAATCCATCATTGAAACCTTACGCGGCACCTGATACCGGCAGGAATGCGGCCTTTCCGGTTGGGTAACTCCAGCCGCACGCCAAACGTCCCGCTGGCTGCATCGACCACCCGGTCAACGATCTTCACGGTGGCGGAATACTTGCCGCCAATTGGGTTCTCCGGAAACACCTCTGCCTTTGCTCCGGGTTTGACGCGGCCGTACTGGCTGACGGGCATGATCACTTCCACGTTCAGTGGATTTATTTCGGCCAGCCGGAGAATCGGTTCCTTGATGTTGCTGGTTGCGAACTCTCCCGGCGACAGCACTTTCTCGACGACGACCCCCGAAAGAGGGCTGCGGATCGTGCGCAATGCAAGAATCTCCTCGCTTCTCTTGACTTCGAGTCTGGCGAGCGTCTGGTTCTCCTCCGCCTGGCGCAATTGCTCGGTGGCGAGCTTGTATTCGGCTACCGCTTCGTCACGGGCGGATGCCGCGACGAAATTCTGTTCGTACAACTCCTGGGCTTGTTCCCACTTCTTCCTGGCCAGCTGGAGGCGTGCCCGGGCGGCGTTGATTTCGCCCTGCATCGACGAGCGCGATTTAGCCAGTTGCAGCGCCGCCTCCTCGGCTCCGGACTCCAGGGTAACGAGGACATCGCCCTTCTTGACGAAATCGCCACGGCTCACGTTTATCGACTTGATGACGGCTTCCACGGAGCTGCGAATTTCGACGGTCTGCCGCGCTTCGATCAGGCAGTCGTATTCGTTCGCGTGACTGGCGCCGCCGTAGAGTGCCGCGCAGATCAGGCTGGCGCCAAGAGTACTGATGCGGAGAAAAACGTTGTATGTGCCCATCGATCGGTGATTGTGTTCGTTGCGTGTGCCGACGAACTCGCCAGCGAGGAGGGGGATGAGTCATTCTATCGGATTGGTCGGTTCCGTCCTAACCGCTCGCGCATCGCGATTCCAGCGTAGCGCGGGGACATCGCGGGGGCATTTCGCCGGGCCGGTCGTCATGCCGGCAATGCGTCCGGCGTGTAGCGCAATCCGGCGCCAATCCGGTGAGAAAAAAGCTCCGGCGCGTACGCGTTGTACTTCGAAAAATGGCATGAAAGTCGCTCGTGATTTCCCGGCTCCGGGTGTAACCATCGGTTTTACCTTGAAAAAGGCATTTGCCCGGCGAGCGCCCGGGCGATAGAATCGTCCGGCGCATCAAGGACAGCAATCCCCCTGATGTCGGGACAGGGGGGCGCCGGCGAAGCCGACGGTCGTGCCGACACCTTCGTTTGGTATTGAAGATTAGTTGAAACCCAGCTTTCTCAAACGCGTCAAGGAATTGTTGCGCAAGGACGGTGAAGTGCAGGAGCGCGAAGACCGCTTTCGTGCTCTGGTGCAGAATTCGTTCGACATCATTACCATCCACGATGTCACAGGCGCGACAGTATACGAATCGGCGGCAGCTTCGCGCATTCTCGGCTACCCTCAGGGCGGCCTGATAGGCAAGTCGCCGTTCGCATCGGTACATCCCAGGGACATACAGCGCGCGCGCGAGGCTTTTGCCAACCTCACCAGCGGCGGCAGTCCCGTGCCGATCGAGCTTCGGTATCGTCACGCGGATGGTTCATGGATATGGCTGGAGGTCCTCGGCAACAATTTGCTCAACCATCCGGGTGTGGCCGGCATAGTGCTGACCTCGCGCGACATCACCGAGCGCAAGCACGCCGAAGAGCGCGCGCAGTACCTTGCGAATTACGATGTGCTGACCGGTTTGCCCAACCGGACGTTGATGCAGGATCGTCTGAACCAGGCGGTGGCGCAAGCCAAGCACACAAAGGAACGCATCGCGTTGGTTCACGTCGACGTCGACCGTTTCAAGATGATCAACGAGTCGTTGGGCCACTACGCTGGCGATGTGATTCTCAAGGCGGCCGCCGACCGGCTGAAAAAATGCAGACGCGACACCGATACGGTCGCAAGGGTTGGCGGTGACGAATTCACAATTCTGGTCAGGGACGCGGGACGTCTGGGCGCAGTTACCGGATGCGCGTCCAAGATCCTTTCTGAAATAGCACAACCGTTTCCGGGAAAGTCCCAGGATGTGTTCGTGTCTGCATCGATTGGGATCAGCATGTACCCCGACGATGCAAAGTCGGCCGACGAACTGACCAAGCATGCCGATGCGGCGATGCACAGCGCGAAAACCCTCGGCCGTAACAACTACCAGTTTTTTACCCAGGCGCTCAACGTCGAAGTGCAGGAACGCATGGTGTTGGAAACCGGGTTGCGTCTCGCGCTCAAACGCGATGAGATGTATCTGGTTTACCAGCCCAAAATCGACCTGAGCACGCGCGCAGTGATCGGTGCCGAAGCGCTGATCCGATGGCGCCACCCCGAGCTCGGACTTGTACCGCCGTCGAGATTCATTCCCCTTGCTGAAGAGTCGGGCATGGTTGGAGAAATCGGCGAGTGGGTGCTGCGTGCCGCCTGCCGGCAGATTCGTCAGTGGCAGAACATGGGGCTGTCGCCGCGGATTGCCGTGAACGTGTCCGCTCGTCAGTTTCAGCAGTATGACGTATCCCAGCTTGTCAGGACCGCGATCAGCGAAGCACGGATATCACCGGAGTCTCTCGAACTTGAACTGACGGAAAGCGCGGTCATGCACGATGCAGAGGCTTCCATCGTCACGGTCGAGAAGCTCAGGCAGCTTGGCGTGGGCATCGCGATCGACGATTTCGGTACGGGATATTCGAGCTTGTCCTATTTGAAGCGTTTGCCGGTTGAGTCCCTCAAGATCGACCAGTCTTTCGTTCGTGACATTTCCAATGACACAAACGATGCGGCGATTGTGCGTGCGATTATCACGCTCGCGCGCAGTCTCGAAATGAAAGTGACCGGGGAAGGTGTCGAGACCGAGGCGCAGATGGAGTTCCTGAAGGCCTACGGTTGCCAGTTCGCCCAGGGTTACCTGTTCGGCAAGCCGATGACGGCGGCGGAGTTCACGGGCCATATTCAGTCCAGTGAAATCAGCGCGGCGGCAGGTTGAGAATGCAATGCTGAGTACCCGTCTTCAAGGTGAAGGAAAGTAGAAATGGCAGTGCCGAAGCTATTGGCGTTCGCTGGCAGCCTGCGCAAGGATTCATTCAACAGGAAGGTTGTCGCCGTCGCCGCTGAAGGTGCACGCAAAGCCGGCGCGGAAGTGACCTTGATCGACATGCGCGACGTCTCCATGCCGATCTACGACGGTGATTTCGAGGCGGAGCATGGCTTGCCGGAGGGAGCCAGGACCTTCAAACGCCTGCTGATGGAACACCACGGCGTGCTCATCTCAACCCCGGAATACAACAGCCAGTTTCCCGCCCTGCTCAAGAATGCGCTCGATTGGGCGTCCCGGCGTGAAGGCGATGAAGCACCGCTGGCGGCGTTTTCGGGCAAGGTTGCCGGTGTCATGTCGGCCTCGCCGGGTGCGCTGGCGGGATTGCGTGGGCAGTCGTTGCTGCGTGCCCAGTTGGCGTATCTCGGGATGGTTGTCGTCCCGGACCGGGTCGGTATCGGTTCCGCCCGGGGAGCGTTCGACGCCGACGGCGGGTTGAAGGACCCGGCCCAGCAGCACGCGCTCGAGCAATTGGGCGCTCAAGCGGTGCGCTTTGCGCAGCGGCTGTTCTTGTAAGAACCCCCAGCGATGATTCGGATGAGCCGGTCTGCCTGCAACCGGGTATTGTCTGATCTGCCTTCACAGGCCGGGAAAGCAATGCGCGCATTGGCTTTGACCGTACTCCTGCTGTCGGCATCGGTGCCGGACGCGCGATCAGAGACCTGGGTCGAAGTCGGAGCCGACCCGCAAGCGAAGTTCTACATCGATGTCGACTCGATCGTAAAGGTCAACGGCAGCCTGCAGGTAATCAAACGTGGGGTCTATACGAGCCAGTTGACGGAAAGATTCGATGGAGACCCCACCGTATTCAAGGAAACCAGGGGGATCGTCGAAATCGACTGCAAGCTGAGGGTTAACCGGATCCGGCGCATCGACATGCTTGACGAGGAAGGCATGGTGGTCTGGTCCTCCGGCGACATGCCGCGGCAGTTGTGGCTCTCGGTAAAACCCAATTCGCATGCCGAGTCCACGCTGGACGTTGCATGTGACTATTACGGTCGTCTTTGATGCCGGCCTGCAACCCTGCAACACTCGGGCCGGAACCCGCAAGCGTTGCGAACCGGCCACGCCTGGAACATGACGTCGTTCCCTCCATGACTGCTCCGCAGGACCGTTCCGCCTTGCCTGTCCGGCACCGCCAAAGCGGCTTCACACTGATTGAAATCGTGATCGTGGTTGTTGTGGTCGGGCTGCTGCTTGGCGGCGTGCTGGCGGGGCAGCAACTGATACGAGGCGCCAGGGTGCACAAGCTGATGGCCGACGTGAGCGGGTACCGCGCAGCGATTCACAGCTTCACCGAACGCTATGAGACATACCCCGGCGACTACGAAGGCGCGTCGCTTCACATCAAGTGCTCGCCTGCCTGCCTCAACGGCAACGGCAACAAGCGTGTCGAAAGGAATGCAGTGCCGGTTGGCGGCAGTCAGGTACACGAGGAGTTGCTGGTCTGGAGCCATCTGTCCGGCGCCGGGTTCATCAGCGGCCAGTTCACTGCAGCGCCGGGCGGCACCATCCCGACCCTCAACAACTCTCCGGTGAATATCTCCCAACGCTACTGGCAGTTCATATTCGACGCTGTTTTCGGGTCGACCCCCGGTACGCCGGCACGGCACAATCTGAAAACGGGTAACCAGATCCCCGTTTCCTTTCTTCAGGAAATCGACACGAAAGTCGACGATGGCCTGCCCAACGCCGGCTTTTTCCGCTTTTCGGCATTCGCCGCGGGCGATGCCTCACCCGTAGCCGGGGCAGCCGCCGCACCGAACTGTACCAATGGAGGTGGACAAAATGCCGTGTGGAACGCTACCAACGGTACGACGAACTGCGGTGCGGCCAGTCTGTTCTGAAAGGCCGGACCGGCATCCATAAAAAAAGGGCAGCACGGCTGCCCTTTCTTCTGCGTCGTCCGGACGGTCGTCTAGTTACGCGGGTCGTCCTCGGGATTGACAAAGCGGATGTCCGAATTCGGGCCCATCCCCATTTCCTGAATGATCACTTCCTGGCGCGCCCAAGCGTAGTGGGGCACTTCCGCCTCGGTAATATAATACGCGCCCGCCTCGAATTCGTGCATTTTCATCGCATCGTACTGCTCACCAACTCCCGACCAATAGACGCCTTTGAGCACGGTCACGGTTCTGGCGTCGGCGTGGCGATGTGGCGGCAGTTTATAGCCGGACGGCATCTTCGCCCTGAATACGTAGGGGCCAGGCTTGGTCGGATCGCCGTAGAGCATCACCGTACGCATTCCCCACGGCGTTGCCATGTTGCGTTCCCACTTGATATTTTCCTTGTCCTCGACGACAAAGGCACTTCGCATCAGTACCGTCATTCCGCTTTCCATGTCGCTGTAAGCAGTCGGTAGTGCAGCCATGCCGAGCATTGCTCCGAACGCCAGCGCCGGTAGCTTGAGCGTCAGTCCCATTCAGTTTCTCCTCAGTATTTTCAAAGACTTTGTGTATTCAAAGAGTTGCAATCGATTTCTGGACCGCTGATGTTACCATCAAACGTGTGGCGCTTGTATAAGGCGGGCACTTTCCCTAAGACTGGCTGCGTCATTGAGCGTTCACCGCAGCCTGGCGGTTTTTGAAAGTTTTTTCCATTCAAATCTGTGCATTGTGATCGGCCGGATTAGAGGCTATGCTAACAGTTCGAAAAGGTGGGAAAAGTAACGGGAACCTTTTTCTCGTGGCGTTCGGCCTCTTGTCGTTGCGCCGTTTGATAAATCAACAATAACCGGAACTCTAACGGGGGTAGGAATATGATTTCATTGAAAGTTAATGGCGTTAGCCGCCAGTTCAATGGCGACCCGAAGATGCCGCTTTTATGGTATCTGCGGGATGAGCTTGGATTGACCGGCAGCAAATTTGGCTGTGGCTCGGGGCTCTGCGGTGCATGTACGGTTCACATCGACGGCGGCGCAGTGCGCGGATGTATCACATCGGTTGAGATGGCGTCCGGCAAGGATGTCACAACGATTGAAGGCCTTGATCCGAACGGCAACCACCCGGTCCAGCGTGCATGGCGCGCCAACAACGTGCCGCAGTGTGGCTATTGCCAGTCCGGGCAAATCATGTCGGCCGCATCACTGCTGAACCAGAATCCCGATCCGTCAGACAAGGAAATCGTCGATGGTATGTCCGGCAACATCTGCCGTTGCGGGACCTATCAGCGGATTTTTGCGGCGGTTCGTACAGCCGCGAAGGAGGTTTGAGATGGCTGATATCGTCAATGTAAGCAGGCGCGGTTTTCTCAAAGGCACCGGCGCGGCAACGGCATTCGTTCTCGGCGCGCATCTGGTTCCACGTGGTTTCGTTACTGAAGCCCATGCGCAAGGTGCGGTGGCGGAGCCCAACCTCTTCGTCAAGATCGCTTCCGACGGCCATGTGACCATCACCTGTAGCCGGATCGAAATGGGACAGGGCGTGCGTACCGGCATCCCGATGATTCTCGCCGACGAACTGGAAGCCGACTGGGATCGCTGCTCGATCTGGCAGGCGCCGGGCGATGAAACCAAGTACGACCCGGCGGGCAAGGATGGGCAAAATACCGATGGTTCGCGCAGCACGCGCCATCACCTGGACGTGATGCGTCAACTGGGTGCGCAGGCAAGGTACACGCTCGAGCTGGCGGCCGCCAAGAAGTGGGGTGTTTCGATCAAGGACGTCTACGCCAAGAACCACCGCATTCATAACAGCAGCACGGGTCAGTCGGTCGACTATGGCGAACTGGTAGAAGCGGCGTCGCAGATCAACCTCCCGGCCGGTGAAGCGGCGCCAACGGTTGCCTTCAAGGACAAGTCGCAGTGGCGTTACATCGGCAAGGATATGCCGGTCTACGACAACTACGACATGAGCACGGGTGGCGCCAACTACGGTGCCGACATCAGCATCCCCGGGATGAAAATCGCGGTGATCGCCCGTTCGCCGGTCTTCCGCGGCAAGGTCAAGTCGTTTGACGCCCGCGAAGCGCTCAAGGTCCAGGGCGTTGAAAAGGTGGTCGAAATTCCGGCCCTGCCGGACGACAAGGCGCCCGAATTCCGTGCGCTGGGTGGTATCGCGGTCATTGGTACCAACACCTGGGCCTGCCTTGAGGGACGCAAGAAACTCAAGATCAACTGGGACCTGGGACCGAACCGCGTTCACTCCACCAAATCCTACGACGACAAGATTCGCAAGGCAGCCAAGAAGGGTGGCGTTGTCGTGCGTAACCGTGGCGACTTCGACAGCGCAATCAAGGGTGCATCCAAGGTTGTCGAGAAGGATTATTTCGTACCGTACTTCATCCACACCCCGATGGAGCCGCCGGCGGCAATCGTTGACGCCAACGTGCGTCCGGTGAAGGTGTGGGCATCCACCCAATCACCGAACGAGACGCGTCAATACGTTGGCGAGGCACTCGGGCTGGAGAAGACGGATGTTGAGTGCTGGACGACGTTGCTCGGCGGTGGTTTTGGCCGCAAGTCCAAGCCCGACTTCGCATGTGAGGCGGCGATCCTGTCGAAGATGATCGGAGCGCCGGTCAGGGTGCAGTGGACCCGCGAAGACGAGATCCAGAACGGCTACTACCACACGGTCAGTGCCCACACGATGAAAGCCGGTCTGGACAAGAACGGCAAGGTCGTGGCGTGGAAACACTCCGGTGCGTGGCCTTCCATTCTTGGCTTGTGGAACCCGGCGCAAAAGACCGGCTTCGGTATCGAATATGGTCTCGGCATGGTTGACGTTGGCTACAACAACGTGCCGAACATTCGCATCGAAAACGGCGAGGCCGATGTCCATATCCGTGTCGGCTGGTATCGCTCGGTGAACAACATCCAGCACTCGTATGCACAGAACTGCTTTGCCTACGAACTGGCTGCAGCTGCGGGGCGTGATCCGCTCGAAATGCTGCTCGAGATGACTGGTGAAGCCGACAACATGGATCTGTCGAAAGACGGCGTCAAGGAGTACTGGAACTATGGTGATTCGGTTGAAGACTGGCCGATCATGCCGAACCGGCTCTCCAACGTGTTGCGTACGGTTGCCAAGAAGGCCGGTTACGGCAAGAAGTTGCCGAAGGGCCACGGCCTGGGGCTGGCAGTGCATCGCAGCTTCCACAGCTACGTGGCAACTGCAGTGCATGTCGTTGTCCATGCTGACGGCAGCTTCAGCATTCCGCAGGTCGATACGGCGATTGACTGTGGTCAGTACGTGAACCCCGAAGGTATCCGCAAGCAGATCGAAGGTGCGGCTATCTACGGCAACACCATCGCGCGTTACGGCAAGATCACCACGACGCGTGGCGCGGTTGACCAGAGCAACTTCCATGACTATCCGATCACGCGCATGAGCAATGCACCGCTCAACGTGAGGGTTCATATCGTGGAAGACTTCGTGAACCTGCGTCCATGCGGCGTGGGCGAGCCAGGTGTGCCGCCGTATACGCCTGCACTGATCAACGCGATCTATGAAGCCACCGGCAAGCGCATTTACGAGCTGCCGATCGGCGACAAGGTCTAAGCCGCCGGATCAGAAGCAGTCTTAAGTAGTGAAAGGGTAGCGGGGCATTGTCCCGCTACCCTTTTTTTTGCCGACGTGTTTCCGTGAATCGGTATTAGGCTGGATTCGCTTCGCGCGACGGGATTCGGTGGCCGGTATCCCGTGACCGGTGCCGTTGCGCCATCGCATACGGGTCGGCCTCTTCTGATGGCCTGGCGCCAGAGGCTTGTCCGCGACTTCCGTGCCCTATTCACACTCGCGCGTCTCAGGGCTGCGTCCGCGGCCCCCACAGCGACGGTCCTTGCCGATCGCGTCGAATCCGTCAGTCATATGCAAGTCCGCTCCGGCTAGCATGGTTGCAGTGCCGTATGACTGATTGGCGATTATTCGCAGGATGTGAGTGGCTGATGTTCAGGCAGCGGCGTGTTTTGGGCCGCAGCATTCGCGTTTGACGCCAGGAGCTGCGGGACGTTGCTACAGGGACTCGATCCTTCTCAGCGGGGCGATAAGATGATCCGGAGTGCACGGCGATGACAAGTCGCCGCAGCGGGACTTCACGCGGACAACTGCGACCGCAATGGGCGGCGGTTCTGCTTGCCGTGGCGAGCCTGATCGCGGCAACCCAGTGGGCGGGACAGGTCTGGGCGCAAGCAGATGTTCGCCGCGTCGGCGTTCTTTCGTACTCGGCCGCTGCCGACAATCCGGGCTTCAAGGCAGTGCTGGACGTATTCCGCCGGGAACTCGCCAGCCTCGGCTGGATCGAGGGAAAGAACATGGTTCTCGAGTATCGGGACGCGGGCGGTGACCCGCGGCGATTTCCCGTGGCCGCCGAGGCACTTGCCGGACTCGATGTTGACGTCATCTTTGCCACAAGCGCTCCTGCGCTTCGCGCCGCACATGCGGCCACGCGCACGATCCCGATTGTTGGCGGCGACTTTACGAGCGATCCCGTAGCCGAAGGTTACATACGCAGTTACGTCCGGCCCGGCGGAAACGTCACCGGTGTTTTCCTGGATGCTCCCGAGTTTGCCGGCAAATGGTTCGAGTTGCTGCGCGAAATCATTCCCGGCCTGTCGCGCGTAGCGGTGCTATGGGACCCGGGGCCGGGCACGGCGCATTTGCAGGCCGTGCGCAGTGTAGCCGGCCGGCTGGGCATCACGCTGCAGATACTTGAGGCAAGCAGGCCGGATGATCTGGACAGGGCCTTCATCGCATTGGACCGCCGATCGCAGGCGATCATCCTGCTGCCGTCACCGATGGTGTACGGCCAGAGTGCCCGTCTCGCCAGCCTTGCGTTGCAGCACGCTTTGCCAGCGACCTCGATGGCGCGAGAGTTCGCCATTGCCGGCGGCACGCTCGCCTATGGACCGGAACGGGCGTCGGTGTGGAAACGTTGTGCGTCCCTGGTGGCGAGAATTCTCGACGGTGCAGCGCCCGCTGACGTTACCGCGCAACGGGCATCGAGGATAGAACTGGTCGTGAACCTCAAGACGGCCAGAGCGCTGGGTATCGCCATCCCCCAGTCGATCCTGCTGAGAGCTGAAGAGGTGATTCGGTGAACCGGCGCACGGCATTGCGGATATTGGTTTGGAGTTTGGCCGCTCTTGCGTCCCGTGCCGGTGCGCAGCCATCCGGGCGCCTGCCGGTGGTGGGGCTGCTGATCACGCACCCGCCTCGCGACAGTCTTGTCGTTACCTTGCTGCGCGACGGATTGCGCAAGTACGGCTACGTGGATGGCAGGAACGTGAAGCTCGAGGTGCGCACGGCACTGGGTCAGCTCGATCGGGTACCGGGGCTGGCGCAAGAGCTGGTCCGGTTACCCGCAGATGTGATCGTGGTCGTTAATGAAATCGCTTTGCGCGCCGTAACACAGGCGACGAGCGCGATCCCGATCGTCCTCGTTGGCTACATCAATGAGCCGGTCGCTGGGGGATGGATCGAAAGCTACCGTCGCCCGGGTGGAAATCTCACCGGGGTGTTTTCAATTGACCTGTCATTGGGTGCGAAGCGTCTCGAGATTCTGAAAGAAGCGCTACCATCCATCTCTCGTGTTGCTGTCCTTTGGGACCCGGCTTTTGGGGGTCAGGAGCTATCCGACATTCAGAAAGCGGCCGGGTCTCTGGGCTTGCAGGTTGTGGCGATCGAGGTTTCGCGCGCGGATGATTTGGAGGTTGCACTTGAAAAGATCAAGCAGGTGCGTGCGGATGCGGTTTTGCTCACCTGGTCTCCCGCATTCTGGATGCAGCGTGATCATGTCGCCGTGCTGTTTCGCGAGGCGGCGCTGCCAACGATTTCCAACGAGCTCTTGATCACGATGGCTGGCGGCTTGTTGTCATATGGATCCGATCATGCTTACAACTGGGAGCGGGCGGCATATTTCATCGACCGACTGCTGCAGGGCGCCAGCGCATCCGAGCTTCCGATCGAGCAAGCGCTGAGGCTCACGTTCGCAGTGAATTTGAAAGCCGCTAAAGCCCTCGGCATAATCATCCCGCAGTCGATCCTCCTCAGAGCTGACCAAGTGATACGTTGAGGCGATGCCCTGCTTGAGTCGCTATAGAAATATGTTGGATTGATGCTCGTTCGAACGGGACTTGCCGTAGCATGGAAGGGGTTCAAGGCTCTGCACGTGCCAAACGGGCCGGAGCGAAGCGACTGATGTTATCTTCACTGGTTTACCGAGGCAGAAACCGCACGAATATGGACTGCGAAACGACGAGAACAACAAGTGACAGAGGAATACTGGCGCCGGTGGCACGGGAGTATTTATCGGGAAGTAATTCAGGGAGCCTGATGGCATGTTTCGGGTGCCAGCCCCGTGCACTCCGCCTTTTGATCTCCAGTACTTTTTTCCTGTTGCTGGCCCTGTTGGTCAGTTCAGACTTGATTCCAGACGCCATGGCAAAGGACAGGCTTCCCGTCGTTGGCGTGCTTTCCTTTTTCGGGAAAAGTCACGATTCGGCGTGGGACCGGCTTGGCGTACAGCCGTTCCGTGAAAGTCTGGCGGAACAGGGGTGGATCGAGGGGAAGACCGTGCGGCTCGAATTTGCTGATGCAAACGGCGATCCGGAACTGTTTGCGAAAGCGGCCGAAAAACTCGTCGACAGAAAGGTCGACATCATCATGGCCTATAGCGCGCCCGCGTTGCGTGCGGCGTTCGCAGCCACGCGCACGATACCGATCGTCGGCGCCGACCTCACGACGGAGCCCATCGCCGAAGGCTATGTCCAGAGCTATGCGCGCCCCGGTGGAAACGTCACCGGGTTGTTTCTCGACGCGCCCGAGTTTGCCGGCAAGTGGTTCGAGCTGTTGAAGCAATTGGAACCGGAGTTGTCGCGTGTCGCGGTGTTGTGGGACCCGGCGCCGGGCACGAATCACCTCGACGCCGTGCGCAGCGTCGCAGGCTCGTTGAACATCATGCTCCAGATTCTCGAAGTGCGCGAACCGGGCGATATAGACGCAGCTTTTTCCGCGATGAGCAGGAAAACACAGGCGGTGGTGATTCTGCCTTCGCCGATGAACTTCTGGCAGAGTGCGCGCCTGGCGGAGCTGGCGTTGAAATACCGCTTGCCGGCTACATCCATGGCACTCGAGTTCGCCAATGCCGGTGGAATGATTTCCTATGGACTTGACACGACGCCGGTTTTTCAACGCAGCGCGGCTATCGTTTCCAAAATTCTCAACGGAGCCAAAGCTGGCAACGTTCCGGTGGAGCGGCCACTGGAGATCCGGCTGGTGGTGAACGCAAAGACGGCCAGATTGCTGGGCATTGCGATCCCGCAATCGATCGCGCTCAGGGCAGACGAGATGATCCGATGAACCGGCGCACGGCACTACGGATTCTCGCGGCTCTGAATTTGGCCCCCTTCACGGGGCGATCGGTAGCGCAACAATCGCAGCGGGTTCCGGTGGTTGGGATGCTGATTACGCATCCGCCCGTTGACGACAAGGTGGTAAAGGCCTTGCGCAAAGGTCTCCGCCAGTTTGGCTACGAAGACGGCAGGAATATCAGATTCGAAGTGCGCTCGGCTGAGGGCCAACTCGACAGGGTTCCGGCGCTCGCACAGGAACTGGTGAGTCTGCCGGCCGACGTGATCGTGTTGGTCAATGAACTGGCGCTACGCGCCGTCAATCAGCTGACGTCGACAATACCGGTTGTGATGGTTGGCTATACCGACGACCCGGTGTCGCTGGGCTGGATCGACAGCTACCGGCGCCCGGGCGGGAATGTGACGGGAATCTTCAACGTCAATTCGGCGCTGACCGGAAAGCGGCTGGAAATTCTGAAGGAAACCCTGCCCGGTGTTTCGCGTGTAGCGGTTATTCGTGACAAGGCATTCGGCAAGCGGCAACTGGGTGATTTGGAGAATGCTGCCAGACTGCTGAAGGTGCGGCTTCGGTTGATGGAGGTTGAAAGCCCTGCAGACATCGGGGCTGCGTTCACGAGGGCAAGGCAGAGCGGCGCGGGTGCCGTCATGATGATGTGGTCGCCACTGTTTTACGTGCATCGATCGACGATCGCGGCATCTTCCCTGGCAGCGAGGCTGCCAACCATCACCGACCTCGACGCGATCACCGAAGCGGGTGGGATGCTGTCGTACGGCTCCGACACCTATTTTCCCTTCGAGCGCTCGGCTTATTTTGTTGACCGGTTGTTCAAGGGTGCGATTGCGGGCGAGCTGCCGGTAGAGCAAATATCGAAACTCAAGCTCAGTGTGAATCTGAGAACCGCAAAGACGCTCGGCGTCACCGTGCCACAATCAATACTGGTAAGAGCGGACGAGTTGATCAGATGAGCGGGCGTGGCAGCCTTTTTGCCAAGTACTCGGTCCCGCTCGTGGTCCTCGTCAGCGGGGCGCTGGTCATCAGCGGTCTGGTGCAGATCTACTTCTCCTATCAGGAAAACAAGTCCGCGCTGGCCCGAATACAGCATGAAAAAGCGGTGGCGGCGGCTATCAGGATCGAGCAATTCGTGCGGACTCTCGAACACGATCTGTCCTGGATCGCCCAAACGGCATGGGGTGCACCCGGAGCCGCAATCGATCAGCGGCGCCTCGACTCCTTGCGACTGCTGCGCCAGTCACCGGCAATTACCGAGATCAGCCACATCAACCCCTTGGGCCGCGAACAATTGCGTGTATCACGCCTAGCGATGGACGTCATCGGGAGCGACAAGGACGTCTCCGGTGATGCCCAGTTCGTTCAGGCGATGACGCGCCAAACCTACTTCAGCCCCATCTACTTTCGCAAGGAGTCCGAGCCCTACATGACCATAGCGATGGCCGGAGCGGCAGAAGATGCGGGCGTCGTTATCGCTGAAGCAAACCTCAAATTTATCTGGGATGTGGTCTCGAATCTCAAAGTGGGCAATGGCGGCAGCGCATATGTCGTGGACGAACAGGGCAGGCTGATTGCCCACCCGGACATCAGCGTCGTTTTGCAGAAGACGGACATGTCCTTGCTGCAGCAAGTAAGAGATGTCATGGAGAATCCGGACGCGAGCGCGGCACCCGAAGCGATCATCGGCCGGGATCTTGATGACAGAGCCGTTCTGTCTGCGCATGCCGCCATTGCACCGTTGAACTGGACGGTGTTCGTGGACCTTCCTATTGGCGAGGCATTTGCGCCCCTGTACGCATCGATCCTGCGCACCGTGTTGCTCGTGCTGGCGGGCGTCGCCGTTTCGACGGCGGCGAGTTTGTATCTTGTCCGGCGCATGGTTGCGCCGATCCAGGTCCTGCGGGAAGGGGCGGGACGCATTGGTGCCGGTGCGCTGGATCACAGAATCGCCGTGAGTAGCGGAGACGAGCTGGGAGCGCTGGCCAAGGAATTCAACGCGATGAGCGAACGTCTGCAGGACTCGCATGCGCAGTTGGAACGCAAGGTCGAAGAACGCACGCGGGATTTGACGGAAACGCTTGAGCAGCAGACGGCGGTTGCCGATATTCTCAGGGCGATCAGCAGTTCGCCAGCTGATCTTGAATCGGTGCTAATCACGGTCGCAGATACCGCAGCGCGGCTCTGCGCGGCGACTGACTCGGCGATATATCGCGTAAACGGCGAGGTTCTGCGGCCGGTTGCCGCAACGGGAAGCTTGCCGACGCACCCCATCCCCGTACGGAACACGACGGTGACCGGACGTGCGGTCATCAACAAGAGCATGGTGCACGTCGCGGATATTCTCGAAGTCATGGATTCGGAGTTTCCGGACGCACGGCCGTTCCAGAAAGCCACTGGATACCGCACCATTCTCGCCAGCCCGCTGCTCAGGGACGGTGTGGCTATTGGCGCGATCATCATTCGCCGGACGGAAGTGCTGCCGTTTACGGAACGACAGATCGCCCTTTTGCAGACGTTTGCGGACCAGGCGATCATCGCGATCGAGAATGCCCGCCTGTTCGAGGACCTGCAACTGCGCACCTGGGACCTGGCGCAGTCGGTCAAGCAGCTACGCTCGCTTTCGGAAGTCAGCCAGGCGGTCAATTCATCACTCGATCTCCAGGAAGTACTGCCGGCGATCGTCACGCGTGCGGTCGAGCTGTCGGGCGCGGATGGCGGGGCCGTTTACGAGTACGACGAGAGCAACAAGGTGTTCCAGCCGCGCGCCACTTACGGGTTCACCCCCGACCTGGTCAGTACCGTTCTGGCTACGCCGCTGGCTTTCGACGAAGGGGCCACGGGCAGGGCGGCAATGCTGCGTGCGCCGGTCCAGATTCCGGATATGCGCACCGAGGGCGCTTACGGTGGCCCGCTGCAGGAAGCGAGCATGGAGGCGGGCATGCGTTCGGTGCTGGCTGTACCGCTGCTGCGAGAAACCCGGATTCTCGGCAGCCTTGTCGTTTCGCGTAATTCCGTCGGCGAGTTTCCGAAAGAGCTTGTCGATGTGCTGCAAACCTTCGCTGCGCAGTCCACCCAGGCAATCCAGAACGCGCGGCTGTTCCGCGAGATCGAGCAAAAGAGCCGCGAGCTGGAAATCGCCAGCCGGCACAAGTCGGAATTCCTCGCCAACATGTCGCACGAGTTGCGCACACCGCTGAATGCCGTGATCGGTTTTTCGGAAGTGCTGGAGCAAAAAATGTTCGGCGAACTCAACGACAAGCAACTGGAGTACGTGCGCGACATTCGTGACTCCGGCCGCCACCTGCTTTCCCTCATCAACGACATCCTTGACCTGTCCAAGATCGAGGCTGGCAAGGTGGAGCTCGAGCTCAGCCGCTTCGACCTTCCGAACACCATTGACGGTACGTTGACGCTGCTTCGCGAGCGCGCCGCTCGCCACGGACTGACGCTGAACCTTTCGCTTGACGAGCGCCTCGGGGAAATCGAGGCGGATGAACGAAAGGTCCGTCAGATCCTCCTCAATCTGCTGTCCAATGCGGTCAAGTTCACGTCGGACGGAGGAACGATAGACATCGTGGCCGAGGTCGCTGATGGCGCCGCCCGGATTGCGGTCAGGGATACCGGGATCGGTATTGCCGCTGAGGATCACGAGGCGATATTCGAGGAGTTCAGGCAAGGCGGAGTAGATCATGACGGTAAGCACGAAGGCACGGGGCTCGGTCTGACCCTTGCGCGAAAATTCGTCGAGTTGCACGGTGGACGTCTCTGGGTCGACAGCAGCATAGGGAAGGGTGCGACGTTCACATTCACGCTACCGTTGGCTTCAATGGCCGATGGCAAAATCCAGCGGGTGAGTCAGGACTACGGGGTTAACTGAAAGGACCGGAGCAATGGACGGGGAACTCATTCTTGTCGTCGAAGACCAGCCACTGAATCGCAAGCTGGTGCGCGACGTTCTGCAGGCGAAGGGCTACCGCACCATTGAGGCCGAAACCGGGGAGGACGGCGTGCGTATGGCCCATGAGCAACTTCCGGCGCTGATTCTGATGGACATACAATTGCCCGGCATCAGCGGAATAGAGGCCTTGCAACGGCTGCGGGAGGATCCGGTCACCCGGGCCCTCCCGGTGATCGCGGTGACTGCCTCGGCGATGCAGCAGAATCAACGTGAAATACTGGCCGCGGGGTTCGACGGATATTTGCCGAAGCCGATCGACATCGCCAGTTTCCTCGAAGTGGTTCGCAAGAAACTCGACGAGGGGGTTCGTGACGAAGCCAATTGAGGGCACGCTCGGGCACGGGCGCGCGCGTGAATGAACGACCCCGCACTCATCCTTGTTGTCGATGACATACCGGCAAACCGGAAACTGCTGGCCGATTTGCTGGAGGTAGCCGGTTACGAAGTGCTGCGTGCCGCGTCCGGCGAAGAGGCACTCGCCAGCATCGAAGCCAACAAACCCGATCTGGTGCTGCTCGACGTCGTGATGCCGGGCCTCAATGGTTACCAGGTATGCGAACGCATTCGTGCCGATTCCGCCGGCGGGGTGCTGCCGGTCATCATGGTGACGGCGCTGGATCCAACCGAAGAGCGAATCAAGGGCCTGGAAGCCGGTGCGGATGATTTTCTGACCAAGCCGATCAACAGGCCTGAATTGCTGGCACGCGTGCGCTCGCTGCTGCGAATCAAGAGCCTCTACGACACGGTTCAGTCGCAAGCGGCAGAATTGACCGTGCTCAACAGCGGTCTAGAGCAACGCGTGCAGGAGCAGGTCGACCAGTTGCAGCGGCTGGCTCAGCTCAAGCGCTTTTTCGCCCCGCCGCTGGCTGAACTGATTGTCAATGGCGAGTTCGACGATCCGCTGACGACCCGGCGGCGGGAAGTCACGGTGGCGCTGGTTGATCTCCGGGGTTTCACGGCTTTTGCCGACACCTCCGAACCCGAAGAAGTGATGACCGTATTGCGCGGCTACCATGAGGAGATGGGCGAGGCGATCGAATTCCACGGCGGCACGCTGGAGCAACTCACGGGTAACACCATGATGGTCGTGTTCAACGATCCGGTCATGGTGGAGGATCCGGCCGCCAGAGCGGTCAGGATGGCTGCGGATATGCAGGAACGGTTCGGGCGCTTGATGCAGGACTGGCACCGGCGTGGCCATGACGTATCACTCGGTATCGGCATAGCGCACGGCTACGCAACGATTGGTGCGATCGGCTACGAAGCAAGGCTGGGCTACGGCGTGATCGGACGCGTTACCAACCTTGCTGCAAGGCTGTGTACCGAGGCGCCACCCGGGGAGATTCTCGTGACGGCACCGGTGTTCGCGCTGGTGGAGGACCTGGTGGAGGCGAAAGAGGCACCCGAGGTGAACATGGACGGATTCGCGCGCCCGGTATCCGCGTACAGCGTCACCGGCCTCAAGGCCGCGACCACCATGCCGGACGCTACGCCGGAGCCACTGCAGGTTCGCACGCTCGGTCAGTTCTCGATCAGGGTGCATGGGGAACCGCTCTCGTTCAGCCGCAAGGCGCAGAAAAAACCGCTCGATTTGCTGCGGATTCTGATCGCGCTTGGTGGCGAATCCGTCGAGATCGGCATCCTGACCGGTCTGCTCTGGCCGGACGCGGAAGGCGATAGTGCGAAAGTGTCATTCGACAGCACGCTTTACCGTTTGCGCAAGCTGCTTGGCGTCCCCGATCTGCTGTCGGTGTCGGAAGGTCGGTTGTCGCTTGATCCATCGCTGTGCCGGATTGACACCTGGCAACTGGAAGAGCTCGTTGCCCGTATCGAAGCGGCAACACGCGAGAACGATGCTTTGCAAAAAGCTGACTTAGCCGCATTGGCGGCGCAGTTGACGCAACTGTACGCGGGCCATTTTCTCGATCGCGAATCACAGGATCCATGGGCTGTCGCAGCCCGGGACCGCTTGCGCGCCAAGTTCGTCCGTACAGTGATCGCGCTCGGCGGCGTGCTCGAGGCACGCAACCAGCTCGAGCAGGCGGCAACGCTGTATTTGCGGGCACTCGAACTCGATAACCTCGCTGAGGCGATTTACCGGAGGTTGATGATTGTTTACCGCGAACAGGGTGAGCCGGCAGAAGCAATCAACATCTACCGCCGATGCCAGGAGATATTGTCCATCGTGTTGAATACGAAACCATCGGCCGAAACCGAGTCGATCCGCAAAGGCCTTGGTGCCTGATAAAGACCGTGGCGGCTGGCAAAGACCTTGGCGCCTGATAAAAACCTTGGCGGCTGACAAAGACCTGGATGCCTGACAAACACCGAAAGACCCCATGACGTCTCGTATTCTTGTTGTTGACGATACGCCCCGCAATGTGAAGTTGCTCGCCGATTTGCTGACGGTCAAAGGTTATACGGTGGAGGTGGCGTCGTCCGGGCAGGAGGCGCTGGACCGCATCGAGAACAACCATCCCGATCTGGTGCTGCTTGACGTCGTCATGCCCGGCATGAGCGGCTATGAAGTGTGCCGGCGCATCCGGGCCAATCCGGCAACGCAGATGCTGCCGGTGGTGATGGTGACGGCGCTGGACCCCAGCGAAGAGCGTGTGAAGGGTATCGAGGCAGGTGCCGACGATTTTCTCGCCAAGCCGATCAATCAGCCGGAATTGCTGGCACGTGTCCGCTCGTTGCTGCGCATCAAATCACTTCACGATCAACTCGATGAGGCGAACCGGACGCTGGAAGAGCGGGTGAGGCGGCAGGTCGACCAACTCGAGAACCTTGGCCGGTTGAAACGATTCTTCTCGCCCCAGCTCGCCGAATTGATACTCAACGGCGGTGCCGATGATCCGCTCAACAGTCACCGGCGCGAGATTACCGTCGTGTTCATCGATTTGCGCGGGTTTACCGCGTTTGCAGAGACTGCGGAGCCGGAAGAGGTGATGAATGTGCTGCGCGACTACCACGCGCGCATGGGCGAGATCATACTCGCGCACGAGGGCACGCTGGAGCGGTTTACCGGGGATGGCATGATGGTGTTCTTCAACGATCCGGTGCCGGTGCCGGACGCGCCGCAACGCGCTGTACGCATGGCGCTCGACATGCGCGTGCAACTGGTGGAGCTTTCACAGCGCTGGCGCGAGCGCGGCTTCGATCTGGATTTCGGCGCCGGGATCGCTCAGGGGTACGCCACTATTGGTGCCATCGGTTTCGAAGGCAGGCTCGATTACGGCGCCATCGGCACCGTCACCAACCTGGCGGCACGCCTGTGCGGCGATGCTGCGCCAGGACAGATTCTGATATCACGGCGGGTGCTGACGTCGGTGCGGGATCTGGTAGAAACCGAAGACACCGGCGAGCGGGAGTTGAAGGGGTTCCAGAAGCCGGTTGCCACGTTCAACGTAACCGGAATGCGCCTCTGAGACGCGAGCCCTTGGTGTACATCGGCCCGGTCAAGTGGCTGATCGCGGTTGTATGGACTGAAGGTGCGAGTGTAACTGGCGATGTCGCAAATGGTGCGCTGAATCCGTTACCGATGCCGGACTCGTCGCTACTGCGATTTGAATCTCGATGTGCGCAGGCGTGTGACGTCCAGTGACGCGAGGGGGGTGCTCCCGGCGAGATTGTCGCCGGAAGCAGTCGCGCAATCAATTCTGAATGGCTTTGCTATTTATAGAAACCGACACCACAAACCTGGTCTCCGGCCATCGTGTAGTAAGACGCCTTGTGAGACGGTGCGGTTTCGCCGGGACGTGGCCAAATATACTCGACCGTTTTGATCGTCCTGTTCGCATTCGAACACATCTCTTGTCCGAACCGTTTGCCCGCCCGGTCGACAAAACCGCAAAAGTTCTTGCCGATGAGAGAGGAGTTTGCTCCATGGGCGGTCATCTTGCCATCCGGCCCAGCACAAAAAACATACAGATCACGGTCCTTGAATCCGTTGGTGCCCGCAGTGAACGACTTGAGGGCTGCTGACGTGTTGGCGTCAATTGCAGTAATGGCGCGCTGGAGCATTGCCTTCGCTTCCATTGCTGTGCCTTCGTCGGCAGCGATGGCGACATGCGTGATGCCTGGCAAACCGAGAAATAACATGGCAGCCATCAAGCGATAGGAAAAGGAACGGTACGATATTGTCATAATTGCACTCCTTGCATGGGAATATGAGCGCAGGAGGCGCCCGCCACAGTCACCATAACCGATCCTCCGAGCAGGCGCCAGTGTAAATGCCGTATCAATCGGCTGCTCGCGGAGTCGCCGTGATGGCTCTCTGTATCGTGTCTTGCTGTACAGCGCGTCAACGCACAATCGACGAGGATGTCAATGGGATGAAGGCTGGGCGCGTGTCGCGGAAAAAAGTCAGTGCCCCGGGTCGATTGCCGAAAATGTTTCCGCTCGCCATGCGCATATCGGCGATATCTGCTTTTCTTCGATCAATCGCGAAGGCAGCGAAGTGCCATCTGTCGCTTCGATCTCGGCCGTTCGGTGCGAAACAGTGGAGTTGCCGGAGGGAGACGGCCGGCGGGTAAGGGTGGCCGGATGCGCTGACCTGAAGAAGAGACGTGCGGCGCAATGCCGACGGCCAGTGTGTTGTCGGCTGTGCTTGCGTTGAAGTCTTCTAGCGGATGCCGGGTGCGGGATCTTCAACGGCAAAAGCGATCCCCGTTTGTCGTATGATCTTGTCCGCCTTTCCTGACGCCGGCAGTCAGCGCATTCCCGCGTTCGCCACGGGGGCATTGGCGCACAGGAAAAGGCTGGCGCCGACAAATCGATAACAAGGACTTCATCCATGGAAATTCTCAGCCTGTTTACCCAGAATCTGTTGTCGCCACCGATACTGTTTTTCGCGCTCGGCATTCTGGCGGGATTTCTGAGATCCGACCTCGACGTGCCGGACCAGATCAGTCGATACCTGTCGATTTACCTGATGATGGCGATTGGATTCAAAGGCGGGGTGGCAATTGCGGAAACGCCGAGTTTCGACTTCCAGATCGTTGCCACCATCTGCGCGGGACTGGCGACAGGCTTCACCCAGCCGTTTCTGGGATATCTCCTGCTGAAGTGGACGACCAAGCTCGACAGGGCAACGGCGGCTGCAATTGCGGCCCACTACGGGTCCATCAGCATGGTCACATTTGTGACGGCGGTGAGTTTTCTGGAAACAAACTCCGTCATCTATGCCGGCTATATTGTCGCGGTACTGGCGCTGATGGAGGCGCCGGCCATTCTGACCGGGCTTTTCATTGCCCACCGCGCGGTGCCGGAGACGATTACGGCGGGCAAGCAGGCCACACCGAGATTGAGCCGGGAGATTTTCACAAACGGCGCGATTTTGCTGCTGACGGGGTCCTTCCTCATCGGCTGGGCGACAGGCACATCGGGCCTGGAGAAGATGCACGGTTTCCTCGTTGAACCATTCAACGGCATCCTGGCCTTGTTTCTGCTGGACATGGGGCTCGTGGTGTCGCGGCAATTGCACCAGTTGAAGGAGTTCACGGTGCGGCTTGCGGCATTCGGCATTTATATGCCGTTGATCGGGGCGGCCGTCGGACTCTCTCTCAGCAAACTGATCGGGCTCGATACGGGAACGGGAACGCTGTTTACGGTTCTGATCGCGAGTGCGTCCTATATCGCGGTCACCGCCGCGATGCGCCTGGCGCTCCCGCAGGCCAAAGTCGCCATCTATCTGCCGATGTCGCTGGCGATCACCTTTCCGTTCAATATCATTGTCGGAATTCCGCTTTATTTTTCCATCGCTGAGAAATGGTTGAATTAGGCTTATGAAAGAAAGAATCCGGCATCTGGTTGAAGCGACGAGGTTCCAGAATTTCATCGTCGTGTTGATCGTGATCAACGCGGTCATTCTGGGGATGGAGACGTCCGATTACCTGATGCGGAATTTCGGCGTCTTCCTGAAAGCGGCAGACGCCCTGATACTCAAGATCTTCGTGATCGAGATCCTGCTTCGCCTGTATGTCTACCGCTTTCGGTTCTTTACCCAACCCTGGAGTCTTTTCGATTTCTTCGTTGTCGGCATTGCATTGATCCCGGCAAGCGAAGCTTATGCAGCGCTGCGAGCGCTGCGCGTGCTTCGCGTCCTGCGCCTGCTCTCCGTTGTGCCGACGATGCGGCGTGTGATCGAGGGACTGCTTTCGGCGATTCCCGGCATTGCATCCGTCACGACCATCATGTTGCTTTTTTTCTATGTGTTCGCCGTCATCGGCACGCATCTTTTCAGCGACACTTACCCGCAGTGGTTCGGCACCCTCGGCGAGACGATGTTTACGCTGTTTCAGATCATGACGCTGGAAAGCTGGTCGATGGGTATCGTGCGCCCGGTGATGGAGCAGCACCCGAGCGCCTGGATATTCTTCGTGCTCTATATTCTGGTTACGACCTTCACCATGCTGAACCTGTTCATCGCGATCATCGTCAATGCGATGCACAGTAGTGCCGACGAGTCCGCAAAAGAGGAGCGTCTCGAGCTCAAGCGAACCCTGAGCAATGATATGGCCGAACTCGAGCAGCGTCTGATCGAGGCAATCCGCAAGAGCCGGTAGCCAGGCAGGCCGCCCGGCACGGTGCCGGGTCCGGGCCAACCGGAATGAAGGTACGCGTTCTGTGTGTCGATTCGGCTCGCCGGTCGAGCCTCGCCGCGCCGGGGGGGGCGGGCCGGCTTTTGCGGGGGAAATAAGAATTGTCATGTTACTGAAACATCTCTCCTATATAAATGCGCCCTTGAAATGCAAACGTTTCATTCAACGGAGAAAAGCATGTTTTTACTGAAGAAATTGTCTCTGCGGCTGGCCGGTGTGGCGGCGGTGGCGGCGCTTGGTTTTGCCGGCTCCGCGTCCGCGCGCGACTACATCAGCATCGTGGGATCCTCGACGGTTTACCCGTTCGCGACCGTTGTGGCCGAGAATTTCGGAAAAACGACCAATTTCAAGACGCCCAAGATCGAGTCGACGGGGTCCGGAGGCGGGTTGAAGCTGTTCTGCTCCGGGGTCGGTGTCAAGCATCCGGACATCACCAATGCCTCTCGTCCCATCAAATCGAGCGAGATAAAGACTTGCAAGAGCAACGGGGTTACCGACATTGTCGAGATCAAGATCGGCTATGACGGCATTGCCATCGCAAATTCGACAAAGGCGAAGCCGCTGACGATCTCCATCAAGGATCTTTACCTGGGACTGGCCAAGGACGTACCGGACCCGAAAGGCGCCAAGCGCACCGTTCCCAATCCGTACAAGACCTGGCGCGACGTCAATTCGAGCTTGCCGAACACCAGGATCGAGGTGCTGGGTCCGCCGCCGACCTCGGGTACTCGTGACGCCTTTACCGAACTCGTCATGGAGGGCGGGTGCAAGCAGTTCGACTGGATCAAGGCGATGGAGAAGACCGACAAGAACAAATTCAAAGCGATCTGCCACACGGTGCGTGAGGACGGTGGCTACGTCGAAGCCGGGGAAAACGACAACCTGATCGTGCAGAAACTCGTCGGCAATCCGGATGCCCTGGGCGTGTTCGGCTTCAGTTTCCTCGACCAGAACTCGGACAAGGTCCAGGGTTCGGCCATCGACGGCGTCAAACCCACTTTCGAAACCATTGCCGACGGTAGCTACCCGGTGTCGCGTTCGTTGTTCTTCTACGTCAAGGCGGCCCACGTCGGGACCATTCCCGGCATCAAGGAATACCTCGCCGAGTTCACCAGCGAGAAAGCCTGGGGCGAATACGGCTACCTGTCCGAGCGTGGCCTGATCCCGATGCCCGCGGCCGAGCGCAAGAAATTCGCCGCAGCAGCAAAGAATCTGACCCCGCTGAAATAGGTGGGGGGTTCATCGTTCTGAAATCGAAGGCGGCCTCTATCAGGGCCGCCTTCGCATTTTTGTTGTAGCCTTCCGGTTTCCCGGTAACTCGCGGTTCGTATTTCGATGCCTATTTCGCTGTTGATCGTAATCCTGCTCGCGCTGTCGTCGGCTGCGTACTACTTCGGTAGGCGCCAGGCGGTGTCCGTGGTGGGCGGGCGAGTCCGGGAATTGCATTCGCTGCCTGCCTACAACGGGCTGTATGTCGCGTTGTGGTGCGGGCTCCCGGCACTGCTGGTTGTCGCAGCATGGGTGTCGTTCGAAGGCGGTGTGATTACGCAGCTGGTGGTTGCGGGTCTTCCGCAGGCACTGACGGATCAGGGGCCCGATCAGGTCACGCTGGTCGTCAACGAGATCAGGAACATCGCCAGCGGCAACGTATACGGTGACCCGGAACCGGCGGTCCTGGCGGCTGCTGAGCACTACAAGGCTCTCAAGGGGACGAGCCACGGTGCCTTGATCGGCCTTTCCCTCGCGCTTGCGCTGGGTGCCGGAGCGTTCGCCCTCAAGAGGATCCGGCCCAGGCTTCGGGCTCGCAACTCGGTCGAGTTCGTGATTACCGGACTGCTGCTCGCCAGTTCCACGCTTGCGGTCATGACGACAGTGGGCATTGTGCTGTCGGTCCTGTTCGAATCGATCCGCTTCTTCCAGTCCGTGCCGATTTCCGAATTTCTGTTCGGGCTCGAGTGGAGTCCGCAGACCGCGATACGGGCCGAGCAGGTGGGGTCATCCGGAGCTTTCGGCGCGGTGCCGCTGTTTGCCGGCACGATGCTCATCGCCTTCATTGCCATGCTGGTTGCGGTTCCGATCGGGTTGATGTCGGCGATCTACCTGTCCGAATACGCCAGTCTGCGCTTTCGGACTATTGCCAAGCCTTTGCTGGAGATCCTGGCGGGGGTGCCGACTGTTGTTTACGGGTTTTTTGCAGCCCTCACCGTAGCGCCCTTCATTCGCGATACCGGCGGCCTGCTGGGGCTTGACGTCGCCTCGGAGAGTGCCCTCGCCGCGGGGCTCGTCATGGGCATCATGATTATTCCGTTCGTGTCGTCCTTGTCCGACGACGTGATCAACGCGGTTCCGCAGGCAATGCGTGACGGCTCGTACGGGATCGGCGCAACGCGTTCGGAAACGATCAAGCGGGTGATTTTTCCGGCGGCGCTTCCCGGCATTGTCGGCGGCGTTCTGCTGGCGGTATCGCGCGCCATCGGTGAGACCATGATTGTCGTGATGGCTGCCGGCCTTGCCGCCAACCTGACCGCCAACCCGCTGGAGGCGGTCACAACGGTCACAGTGCAGATCGTGACCCTGCTCGTCGGTGATCAGGAATTCGACTCGCCGAAAACGCTCGCCGCCTTTGCGCTCGGTCTGGTCCTGTTCGTCGTCACGTTGTTTCTGAACATCATTGCCTTGTATATTGTGCGCAAGTACCGGGAACAGTACGAATAATCAGAAATGGACACCCCCGAAACATCTGCCGCGAGCGCCCCGAAACCGATCGACATCATTCGGGCGGGCATGCGCCGGCGCAAGGCCGCCGAGATGCGATTCAAGCTCTACGGCATAGTCGCAATTACCTGCGGGCTGCTGTTTCTCGCAATCCTGTTCGTCACCATCATCGGCAACGCCTACACGGCGTTTGCCCAGACAAAGATCAACCTCGACTTCTATCTCGATCCGGCTGTTTTCAGCGCAGACGCCGCGCCCTCTGCCGAGGACCTATCCAGTGCCGATTACGGTGCGATCGTCAGGGACGGCATTCGCAGCCTGTTTCCCGAGGTCGAATCCAGAGGTGACGTGAGGGCGCTCAGTGCGCTGGTCGGACGCGGCGCAGTCTATGATTTGCGCGAAACGGTCATGGCGGCCCCCGACCTTGTCGGCAAGACGCTCACACTCTGGGTCCCGGCAGATGACGATGTCGATATGCTGATGAAGGGGCACATCGAGCGCAGCGGGCCGGAAGACCAGCGGCGTCTGTCGGACAACCAGTTGGGCTGGATCGATCAGTTGCAGGCGGACGGGCGCCTCGAGAAGCGGTTCAACACCGATTTCTTCACCAAAGGCGACTCGCGCGAGCCCGAGAGCGCCGGAATCTGGGGTGCTGTCGTCGGCTCTTTCTACACGCTGCTGGTCACTCTGTTACTGTCGTTCCCGTTGGGGGTGGCTGCGGCAGTCTATCTCGAGGAATTCGCTCCGCAGAACCGCTGGACCGACATCATCGAAGTCAATATCAACAATCTGGCGGCGGTTCCGTCGATTGTGTTCGGCTTGCTCGGCCTTGCGGTATTCATCAATTTCTTCGGCTTGCCGCGCTCCGTTCCGCTGGTGGGCGGTCTGGTGCTGACCTTGATGACATTGCCGACGATCATCATTGCCAGCCGTGCCGCGCTCAAATCCGTGCCGCCATCGATTCGCGAGGCGGCGCTGGGCGTGGGCGCGTCGCCATTGCAGACCGTTACAATGCACGTGCTGCCGCTGGCCATGCCGGGGATGCTGACCGGGACCATAATCGGCATGGCGCAGGCGCTTGGCGAAAGCGCGCCGCTGCTGATGATCGGGATGGTCGCGTTCATCGTCGATATCCCTCAAGGCGTCTTCGATCCGGCCGCCGTGCTGCCGGTGCAGATTTTCCTGTGGGCGGATAGCCCGGAACGAGCCTTCGTCGAACGCACGTCGGCGGCGATTCTGGTGCTGCTGTGTTTCCTGATTGCGATGAACGCGTTCGCGGTGTTGTTGCGCAAACGCTTCGAACGACGCTGGTAAGCGCAACCATCAACCAAAACCAATGTCTGGACTGTGATGAATACTGGTGATACGCAGAAGCCGCCCCCCGATTCCAGGGGCAGGAGTGCCGGCGAAGTCCGGCGTACGACGGTTCCGCGCGAACACCGGGAAACGGTAGGGGAGGTGCGGGTCGAGAATCCGCGTATACGATGCACTGACGTCAACGTCTGGTACGGCGAGACGCACGCCGTGCACAACATCAGCATTGACGTTGGCCATAACGAAATACTGGCGCTGATCGGGCCTTCCGGCTGCGGGAAGACCACTTTTCTGCGCTGCATGAATCGCATGAACGACACCATCGCCGGTTGCCGCGTCGAAGGCGAAATTCTGGTCGATGGCGTGAACGTCAATGGTCCGGAGATTGACGTCGTACCTTTGCGGGCGCGCATGGGCATGGTGTTCCAGAAACCCAACCCGTTTCCGAAAAGCATTTTCGAGAATGTCGCCTTCGGGCCGCGCATCCACGGTCTTACGGCAAACCAGCTCGAACTCGAAGAGATTGTCGTGACCAGTTTGCAAAAGGCCGGCCTGTGGGAAGAGGTCAAGGACCGCCTTGAGGAGCCGGGAACGGGGCTTTCCGGCGGTCAGCAGCAGCGCCTGTGTATTGCGCGCGCCATTGCCGTCCAGCCGGAGGTCATCCTGATGGACGAGCCGTGCTCGGCGCTCGATCCCATCGCCACCGCGACCATCGAGAACCTGATGGTTGACCTGAGCCAGAATTATTCGATCTGCATCGTCACGCATTCGATGCAGCAGGCAGCGCGCGTGTCGCAGCGCACTGCCTTCTTCCACCTCGGCGATCTGATCGAAGTTGGCGAGACAAGCGAGCTGTTCATCAGGCCGGGCCATCAGCTCACGGAAGACTACATCACGGGACGGTTCGGCTGATTCACCGATGCTGATTCTTGCGCGCCGGTTGCATTAGCGGGCCGGCTGTTTCTGCACCCCTCCGCGCGCTATTGCCAGGCAGGCCATGCGACTGCAATGCTGGCCAGCACACACCACAGCACGATCAGCAGTGCCGGCTGGCGCCAGACCGCTAGCAGCATGAAGCCGACGAGGCCGATGGCAAGGTCCGTTGAACCCGTCACCGCGCTGGTGAATACCGGATCGTACAGAGCGGCCGCGAGCAGGCCGACAACGGCGGCATTGGCGCCGGCAATGGCTCGCGTCGCGGCGGGACGCGCCGCGATGGATTGCCAGAGCGGCAGCACCCCGGCGACCAGAAGAAACCCGGGCAGGAATATCGCGATCAGCGCGAGCACCGAGCCGGATACGCCGCCGTTACCGCCAGGAAGCTGCGCGCCGAGGTAGCCCGCCAGGGAAAACAGCGGTCCGGGGATGGCCTGCGCCGCGCCGTATCCCGCGAGGAACGCTTCGGGCGAAACCCATCCGGGGGCGACAACGGTTTCCTCGAGCAACGGCAGCACCACGTGACCGCCGCCGAATACCAGAGCGCCGGCCTGGAAAAATGCACCAAAGACTGCTGCGATGCTCTGGCCACCCGACGGCAACGCGAGTACGCCGGCCAGCAGGGTGGCGAACACGAGCAGCAACGCAAGGCCGGTCTTGCTGCCGTATCGAGGCCTCAGCGTATCGCTTGCCGTGGCGGTGGCAGGTGCGGACAACCACAGCCCGGCGATGGCGCCGAGCAGGATGACCAGCAATTGCACTTGTGCGTGGCCGGTGAGTAACACGATCACCGTTGCTGCGACTGCGAGTGTCCTGCGAGCGGGGTCGGGGCATAGCTGTCTGCTCATGCCGATGACTGCCTGTGTAACGAACACCAGCGCCACCAGCTTCAGGCCGTGGATTGCCGCAGTGCCCGTTTGCCCGGACAGGTAGGGCAGCGAAGCAGCAAACCCGAACAACAGCACGGCGGAGGGCAGGGTAAAGGCAACGAAGGCGGCAATCGCGCCTTTCCAGCCGGCCTGCATCAGCCCGACGCTGAAACCGAACTGACTGCTCGCAGGGCCGGGCAGGGACTGACAAATGGCGAGCAACTGGGCGAACTGGCTTTCGCTGAGCCAACGCCGCTTCTCGACGAACTCCAGTCGATAGAAGCCGATGTGCGCGGCAGGCCCGCCAAACGACGTCAGCCCCAGCTTCAGGAAAGCAAGGAACACCTCGAGCACGCTCGCGCGCGGTTTGGCTTCAATGGTCGTGTCGGCTTCCTGCATCTGTGATCAAGCCGCTTGCCGTACGGACAGCGAAGCAGCGGTGAATGAGCGCATGACCGGGCCACGTACTGCCGACCGTGTGATTGCAGCTGACATGCGCAAGGTGGCGCGAGTATCAGGGCGAGGGCAGGGGGATGAATTCGGTTTCACCCGGCACTTTCCCGAAACGGTTGCCCTGCCAGTCTGCTTTGGCCCGCTCGATGCGATCCTTCGAGCTCGAAACGAAGTTCCACCAGATGTGCCGGTCACCGACCGGGGCGCCGCCGATGACCATGACCCTGCTTTCGGCGCTGGCGTCCAGTGTCACGGACCGCCCCTCGCATGCCACGCCCATGACGCCGGCAGCGAGCGGCTGACCTTCGATGTTGACGGAACCGGATACCACGTAGACGGCGCGTTCGTCGTAGTTTTCCGGCAGCGTCAGCCGGCTGCCGGCGGGCATCCTGCACTCGAGGTACAACATCGGCGAGTAAGCCTTGACCGGCGAGCGGTGGCCAAAGGCCTCGCCAATGATGACGCGCACCGTGGCGCCGTCTGTTTCGAACTCGGGAAGGTCCATAGCTGGATAGTGCGTGAAATCCGGCGCGATCTCTTCATGTTCGCCGGGCAGTGCCATCCAGGACTGTATGCCGTGCAAACGGGATGCTATTTGCAGGTCACTGCCGGCGCGTTCGGAGTGAACGATGCCGCGGCCGGCTGTCATGAGATTCACCGCGCCCGCTTGTATCGGCTGTACAAAGCCCAGGCTGTCGCGGTGCAGGATCTCGCCTTCGAACAGATAGGTCACGGTCGCCAGTCCGATGTGCGGATGCGGGCGTACCTGTATGCCCTGGCCGGGCGGAAATTCGGCCGGGCCCATGTGATCGAAAAATATGAACGGTCCCACCATGCGCCGGTCCGGCGACGGCAAAAGCCGCCGCACACTGAAGCCGCCGAGGTCTTTTGCATGTGCGTTGATGAACAGCTCAATGCACCCTCTGTTGCGGGTGCAGGTGGGATCGGAGTCGGCCAGGTACGTCATAACGGTTTTCCCGGTTGGTCAGAAAAAGGGCGCGTCGCCATGGTTGCTTTTCCCGGGACGGATCATTCCCGGTGACGGCAATTTAGAGAGTCAAACGACAGCGCCATGGTTCCCGGGTCGACAGATCCCGATGTAATTATTTCCTCGCGCCATTCTGCCTGCCTGCAGCCGTCTCGTGTCAGCAGGTATCAGGTCGCGTCGATTGCCATGGTCACCACGGAATTGAGCAGCACGTCGCAGCCTGCCGCCAGATCGGTTCGGTCCAG
>Ga0209536_100001483_pt1 | contig 38736 bp, 28 predicted proteins | sample DeeMarSeWOR28_12_FD_187461 | JGI IMG/M metagenome (GOLD analysis project Ga0209536, IMG submission 187461) | Marine sediment microbial communities from White Oak River estuary, North Carolina - WOR-2-8_12 (SPAdes) (version 2) | ecosystem: Environmental > Aquatic > Marine > Intertidal zone >... | reverse complement strand
GCCGGAACTCGGCATCCATCTCCGCCTTGCGCGCGTCGCTCCACTTCGACTTCTCGGCCACCTTTTCGTAGGCCTGCGACAGCACCAGGCCGAACGTCTGGAATGGCTGGCTCGCCAGTATCCTGCGCGACTCGGTGGCGAGGTGCTTCACGATCGCCGCCAGGCGGGAAAGCGGGTTCTGCGGCGAGCCGACGGTCCGGATCGCCGCCTCGAGGACCTCATCGATCGTGCTCACGACGCCGGGGATCGCCGAGTCGGGGCACTGCACCCAGCACTTGCTGCAGCCGGTGCACTTGTCCGGGATGAACCGCGGCACCAGCTGGCGCACCGACGACATGTCGCGCATGGTCGAGGTCGCAGCCGGTATCGCGCTGATGGCCGTGAACGGGTCGGCGAGGACGTCCTTGCCGGTCTGGTACAGGGCGCAGACGTGGTTCCAGAACTCGCCCTCGTTGCCGATGCCCTTGCCGGACTCGGCGGTGGCCATGGCGACGGGGATCAAGGGAATGCGCGTCGGCCGTCCCTCGTCGCCGAGGCCGGCCACGTCGAGCGGTGTCACCTCGTCGAAGCCGCGCATCAGGACGTGCAGGTCGTCCTCGACGGCCGCCGCGTCCCGTCGCCCGAACCGCCCGGCCAGTCGCTCGCGCAGGCCCTGGAACAGGCGATCGCGCGTGAGTCCCTTGCGGCCCACCAGGGAAGCTGCGTTGAAGAACGCGCCCATGAAGGCCAGGCCCTGCATGCGGTAGCGCGCGGCAGGCTCGGATGACTCCGCCCGGGCAATACCGGCGGCGTCGAGCGCGCAAATCTTGATCTCGCGCTCGCGAATGGTCCACTGGGCCGTCTGCGGCAGGCTGTTCCAGAGGTCCGCTCCGGAGCGATCGCTCTGCAGGATCAGCACGCCGCCTTTTCGCACGCCGCGCAGCGGGTCGGAATGTCCGAAGACGTTCGGATCGTGCGCCATGACAAGATCGACGTGCCTGAGCTCGCAGTTCACCCGCAACGGCTCGCGCGACAGCACGCCGGAGTAGCTCGTGGGCTGCCCGCGCTTCTCCCGGCCGTGCCGCGGGTAGGCCTTCACGTGCATGCCGAAGAGCTCCGCGGCCGCGGTCATCAGGTCATCGCCCGCGGCAATGACATTCCATCCGCCGATCGAATGGATGCGGAGTTCGATCGAGTCCACGGGGTTGAGACTCAGCTCCCCGGCCGAGGGCAGCGCGAGGTCGGCGACGTGCGGGTATTCGGCGAGGATGTTCTCCTGCCAGATCTCAACCTTGGGCAGCGGCGTGTCCTCGCGGATGAACTCGACGCCGAGGTAGAACCGCCGCTGCTGCCGGCCACCCTCGAGCATGTTGTCGACGGCGGCGACCAGGTCGCCCGGCTGCAGGTCCCGGCCGCCCAGGCCATAGCAGCCGGAATACAGGTCGGGCAGCTGCTCGGCCGCCAGGGCCGCCAGCCCGGGATAGGGCAAGGCGACTTCCTGCACAGTCTTCCTGTTCCTGCGGCCCCACCTGGCCTTGTGCCCGGTAGCCCGGCCGTTCTCGACGGCCTGCGCCAGCGCGGAGCGGATCTCGCGGATCATCGGCAGCTCGACGGCGAGCGGCTGGTCCGTCCGCTCCAGGACGACGACGCCCTTCCTGCCGGCGAGCAGACGGGTGACCAGGTCGGCCGGGAAGGGCCGGAACATCACGAGGTCGAGCACGCCGACCTTCAGGTGGCGCGTTTCCCGCAGGTGATCGGCTACGGCCTCCGCGTTGCAGACGACCGAGCCCTGGCCCACGATGACGTACTCGGCGTCCTCCAGGCGGTAGCCCATGGCGCGCGCGTAGCTGCGGCCGGTCAACGCAGCGTATTCCTCGAAGGCACGGTCGGCCAGTCCCGCGATGTGGTCGAAATAGAACGGCCGCTGTGCGGCGACTCCCTGCGCGTACGACTCCTGGTCCTGCACCACCCCCAGGCTGGCGGGGTAGTCGAAGTCGAACAGCTCGGGAATTCGCCGCCGACGCTCGCCGAACACGACGCGCTGCGCCGGAGTGGGCGTGTCGATCAGGTCGGCCGGATCGCCGAGGTACTCGCGGATGAGCTCGCGCTCGGGCTGGCGGTAAGACTCGATCACGTGACTGGTCTGGAATCCGTCCTGTGCGCAGATGCCCGGGTTCAACGACAGCTCGGCGATGCGGTGCGCCACCAGGTTCAGGTCCGCCACGCTCTGCACGTTCCTGGCGAACAGCTGGAAGAAGCCGGTGTCCGCCACGGCGTGGTAGTCGTCGTGCCCGGCGTGGATGTTCAGCGCCTGCTTGGTCATGGCACGGCACGACACGTTCAGGACGTAGGTCAGCCGCTTGCCGACTGCGGCGTAAAGCGACTCGTGCATGTACGCCATGCCCTGGCCGCTCGTGAAACTGGTGGCGCGCAGGCCCACCATGCTCATGCCGGCGGTGACGCCGGCAGCGGCGTGCTCGCCTTCGGGCTCGAAGGCGATCAGGCTGCGCCCGTTGACGTTTCGTGCACCTGCGGCGGCCGCGGACATCCACGCGTCGCCCATGCTGGTGGACGGCGTGACCGGGCAGGCGCCGGCCGCTTCGCTGGCCGCGGTCTCCATGGCCACGACCGCCGAGCTGCCGTCGCCGGCCGTCAGGATCCCGGGATACCGTGCCTGGTCTGCGCCGGGTTTCATACGGCTCTTCTCGCCGGCACCTTCGCGCTGTCCGCGAACTGCCGGCCCTCGACCCAGACGATGGCGCGGGTGGGACAACGAGACACGGCCTTCGGATCCGCCAGGGCGATCTTCTCGTAGTCGACGACCGCCAGGTTGTCGACCATCTCGATGAGGCCGGGCGCAGCGTCGGCCACGCACCGGGAACAGGCGTTGCAGGCCACGCTGCACAGCCTTTCCGCGTCGTCGCCGTGGAGCAGGTTGCGGCACTGCACGATCAGCCTGTGCTCCAGCGGCATGAGGACGAACAGGTCCTTGGGGCAGGCCTCGACGCAATCGTTGCAGGCCGTGCAGCGCTCCGGAATGACCACCGGCAGCTCGTCCTCGTTCATGTAGATGGCATCGAGCAGGCAGGCGCGCTCGCAATCCCCCAGGCCCAGGCAACCCCAGGTACAGCCCTTGCCCCCGCCAGCGACGGCCGCCGCAGCCTTGCAGCTGTCGAGACCGGAATAGTCGGCCGCGCGATGCGCCTCGTCCTTGCCGCCGGCGCAGAGCAGCCGGGCGACCCGTTTCGTCGCCTGGCCGGCGTCGACGCCCAGGTAACCGGCCACGTCCTCGATGTCCTGCGGCCCCATCACCGTGCAGTCCGAAGGCTGCTGGCGCCCTGCGACGAGGGCCTCGGCGAACGCCCTGCAGCCCGGCTGCGTGCAGGCGCCGCAGTTGGTGTTCGGCAGCATTTCCTCGACGCCCAGGATGCGGGGATCCTCCCAGACCCGGAAGCGCTGGTTGACCAGCGCGATCACGAAGCCGAAGAACAGCCCCACTCCGCCGAGTATCAGGGCCGAGTCCAGGATGGGAATGCCGGTCATGCGCCTGTTGCTGTCTGCCTCTATCCCAGGTCGGCCTGGCTGAGCAGCCAGGCCGAGAGCTTGCCCGCAGGATCGGAAGCGGCCTCTCCCGTCGGCGACGGAACGACCGCGAGGGCTTCCAGCAGGGCGTAGTCCTCGGCCTGCTGCGCAACGCTGATGCCGCCGATGGCGCGCCTCCTGATCTCCTTCGGAAAGCTCAACGCGATGAAGCGCTCGTAGGTCGTCTCCCCGGCCGCAGGATCGTGGACGAATGCGACCGCGTCGCCGGGCATCAGTGCCGCCACGGCCGTGCCTGCGAACGCCTTGAAGCGTTCCAGCGCCGCCTCGCCCGTTTCCTGCTGAACGAAGACCCCGGGGGAGATGACGCGGGCCAGTGCCGCCGCTGGTGCATCACCCTCGACGATGAAGACCATCTTCATGGCCCCGTCGAGGAGAGGCACGACGGACGCGGGCGTGAACGCGGTGCCCGGCAGCTCGACCACCAGGCCGGGCGCCAGCAATCGCTCCGAGCGGCTCCACTGGGCGAGCGGATAGCGACCGAGCCAGGCGGCGTGCTCCGCTTCGCGGTACTCGCCGCGCTGCGCCCGCTCGACCACGTGCGCGGCCGCGAACACCCGGCCGATCTCCGCCAGCCTGGCAGCGACCGTACTGCCCAGTTCCTCGCCGTCCCGCAGCGCCAGGACGAACAGCTCGTCGCCCCTGGCGAGCAAGCCGTCCATGACCTGTTGCGCGAGCCGGATCGGCGCCGCCGAAGCCTCGTCGATGCGTGCCGGTCTCCGCGTGAACGCGGAGAACCGCTCCACGTCGACGTGCCCCCGGGCGAAGAATCCCAGCGCCGCGGTCTGGTCGTCGGCCGTATCGCCGGTTCCGGCCAGCAGGCCCCGGACCTCCTCGGCGGTCCTTGCGACGGCCGCGTGAAACTGCTCGATGCCGGGTCGGATCGCGGCAAGTGCGACGGCCCTTCGCTCTTCAGACGGCATAGCGCTCGAATTCCTGGTTCAACCGGTTGATCTTTTCCTGGGGCGTCACCGGCGGCACGGCCCGCACTTCCTCGTACACGGGCCGACTGTCGTCGCGGAAGAACACCCCGAGTCGGAGCATGTCGGTGCGGCGCGCGAGGGATCGTGCTTCGTCGATGTTCTTCGGGTCGTGGACGCGGCGCGCCTTGAACAGCTTCTCCAGCCCCGGTGGGTCCACGCCGTCCTCGTGCACCAGCAGTTCCGTCGTGTTCGGGTCCTTCACCCGTTGCTCGAAGATGTCCGGCGTGAACTTCGGGCAGCGCTGCAGGATGCGAACGAACGAGAACCCCGGGTGCGCGTACGCCGCCTGCAGCGTGGCGTAGAGATGCGCCGGCACCCAGTCGGCCGTCTGTGCGACGAAGGAAGCGTTCGACACGCCGAGCGTCGCCTGCAGGGGATCGAGCGCCGGCAGCAGCGAGCCGCGGGGCGAGGTCATCGACGCGTAACCCTCAGGGGTGGTCGGCGAGGTCTGGTTCTTGGTCAGGCCGTAGATGCTGTTGTCGAGCATCAGCACGACCATGTTGGCGTTGTAACGGGTGGCATGGATCCAGTGCCCGGCACCGATCGAGGTGCAGTCGCCGTCCCCCATGACGACGAAGACGTCCAGTTCCGGCCGGGCCAGCTTGATTCCGGTCGCGAGCGGCAGCGCGCGGCCGTGAATGCCGTGGAAGCCGTAGGCGTTGACGTAGTGCGGGAAGCGGCTGGAGCAGCCGATGCCCGACACGAACACCATCTTCTCCGGCTTCAGCTGCTCCTTGGCCAGCAGCCGCTTGACCGCATTCAGCGCCCCGAAGTCACCGCAGCCCGAGCACCATTTTCCGGGGCGACGCTGGTAGTCCTCCGCCTCGAGACAGACCCGGCTGTCTTCCTCGAGGTCCAGCAGGGAAAGGGACGGAGCACTCATGACGCCTCTCCTTCCTTCTCGACGCTCTCCGCGCGCTCGAGCTTCGCAATGATGTTCCGGTAGATGTGCTTGGGCCGCAGCGGTTGCCCGGGGCAGCTGGTCCAGCAGTCGATGTCGAAGAGCGTGTGTGCCCGCAGCAGCCAGGCGAGCTGGCCGTAGCGGCGCGTTTCCTCGGTGATGTACGGATCGCCGACGGTATCGGAGTAATTGATCTCCACCGTCATCACCTTCCTGAACCTGCCGAAGATCTTCCTCAGGCCGGGCTCCAGGGGCGACAGGAAGGTCAACTGGCACGTCGAGACCTTGTGCCCCTCGGCACGGGCACGGTCGACGGCCTCCTCGATGGCGCCCTGGGTCGACCCCCAGCCAACGACCAGCAGGTCGCCTGCCTCGTCGCCGTGTATCTCCGGCGGCATCAGTGTCGACTGGAAGACGGCTAGCTTCCGGCTGCGCATCCGCATGCCGCGCTCGTTGCTGGAGGGGTGATAGGAAACCAGGCTGGCCTCGTCGTGGGCCAGGCCGGTCACGGTGTGCTGACCGCCGGGCGTGCCCGGAATGACCCGTCGCGACATCCCGGTCTGCGCGTCCCACTCGTAGGGGCGCAGGCCCTCGGGCAGCGGGGACAGGTCGAGCGGACCCTGCTGCCAGCGAACGTCGAGCTTCGGCCGCGTGAACTGCTGCACACCGGTCGCCAGGTTGGCGTCGGTCAGTACGATCACCACCGTGCGGAAGGTCTCGGCGATCCGGCGCGCCGTCACCATGGAGTGGAAGCACTCCTCGATGGAGCGCGGCGCGATCACCACCCGCGGCGCATCACCCGGCTGGCCGTAGATCGAGGACAGCAGGTCGGACTGTTCGACTTTGGTCGGCAGTCCGGTCGACGGGCCGCCGCGCTGCACATCCAGCACCACCAGGGGCACTTCGGTCATGATGGCGAGGGCGAGGAATTCGGTCTTCAGCGCCATGCCGGGACCGGAGGTGACCGTCAGCGCGACCTTGCCGCCGTAGGAGGCGCCGATCGCCACGCCGGCGGCCGCGATCTCGTCCTCGGCCTGGTGCACGATCCCGCCGTAGTTCTCGATGACCTCGGCGAGCTCGTGCGAGACCGAGGTCGCCGGGGTGATGGGATACATGGCGCACATTTCCATGCCGGCGGCGATGGCGCCGAGCGCCGCGGCCTGGTTGCCGTTCATCACGATGCGGTCTTCTTCCGACGGCACGGACGGGATGTGGAACCGGAAGTCCAGGTTGTCGCGCGCCCAGGCCATGCCGGCCTTGACCAGCTCGACGTTGAGATCGATCACCTGCTGGGACTTGAAGCGGAAGATGTGCGCGATCTGCTTCTCGACGATGGACAGGTCGCGCTGGTAGACCTCGGTCAGCAGCCCGAGCGCGAACATGTTCTTGCCGTGGGCCGGGTTGGAAACGACCTTGAGCGTCTCCTCCTCAATCGGGACACCGATGAAGCGGTAGTTCCTGGAGGACATCTCCTCCATCGCCTCCTGGTACTGGCGGCGGACCGCCTCCTCCTCGTGGTTCTGCCACATCGCTTCCAGCAGGACGATGCAGTCGTCGTCGAGCGAATCGAGGCGGTGGCGTGAGAGCAGCACCTGCTCGTTGAACGCGAGGGCCAGCTTGGACTGGTCGCCCCAGTTGGTCACCTTGCCGGTGCCGAAACGGATGATGTTGCCGGACGTGCTGGTGACCGTGTGGTGCGGCGGCTCGATCTCCGCCGGGATGATCTCCACCGTCCACACGCCGTTGCCCATCTTGGCGCAGGTCTGGCCGAAGATCTGGGCACACTTCTGGGCCCCCTCGCCCGAGTCGGTGATGATCTCGACGGTGTGCTCGGAAACCTCGGTGACCGTCGCTTCCCTGGTGGCCTCAGTGCTCAATGTCGCGTTCTCCCGTAGTCCGGCATCCGGGCCTGTGCGCGCCTGCCCGAACCACTCCGGGTTCTTCGGAAACTTCCCTGGTCGAGTCGGCCCTCCATGGCTTGAGCCATTTGGACTGATACTACCCCCGTTCGCGCCAAGGCGGCGCACCTGACCGGTCGATTCGGGTACTAGACGATGGTTGAACCCGGGCGCTTTTCCGCGTCCCGTCACGCGAATTCCGCGCCTCCCGTCTTTCGCTCACCACGGTCCGGTCAGCGCTTGCCGATGGTCTCGGGCCGGGGCCGCCCACCCGACATATTGCGCGCAGCACATCCGCGCCCCGCGCCGGCGGCCTGCGCGGGTCGTACAGGTTGGCACCCTCGGCGACGAGAGAAAATCAGATGGGACGGAGGTGCCGCGGCTACGGAGTGCGCACGGATGCGCAGCCACCGCATGCGGGCCGGAATCGGGCGCGAGAATCCGGAGATGGCGCTTGCTGTACGCTCAGAAATTCCGGAAAGAAGTAAAGGCGCGCCGGACGACGCGCCCAATGCAGCAATGTTGGTGGGCCATGTAGGACTCGAACCTACAACCTACGGATTAAGAGTCCGCAGCTCTACCAATTGAGCTAATGGCCCGTTTGTCTTCGCTCCATCAAATGGGGCGAGCGATGGGATTCGAACCCACGACGACCGGAATCACAATCCGGGGCTCTACCAACTGAGCTACGCCCGCCATCGTCACCGTTCCCCCGCGCCCTGCGGCTGCAGACTGGCGCGCCCGGCAGGACTCGAACCTGCAACCGCCGGCTTAGAAGGCCGGTGCTCTATCCGGTTGAGCTACGGGCGCGTTGCTCTCCTGCCCGCGGCGCCGCCAGTTCCGTGGTCGGGGCAGAGGGATTCGAACCCCCGACCCTCTGCTCCCAAAGCAGATGCGCTACCAGACTGCGCCATGCCCCGCCAGAGGACTGCCGGATGCAACCGCGCCGGCCCAAGCCTGCACGGGGGCGCCGATATTACGTTTCAGGCCGCGGTGCGTCAATTTCCAGCCGCTTCGAACAGACACGCTTCGCGGACGCTCCGGGAGCCTCAGCAGTCGGCCAGCACGACGGGGATCCGCAGCGCCAGGCCGCCGTCGGCGGTCTCCTTGTAGCGGCTGTGCATGTCCCGCGCCGTCTCGAGCATGGTCTGCACCACCTCGTCGAGGGACACGCGGGCCTCCTCAGGCTTGCCGAACAGCGCCAGCTGGGCCGCCGTGACGGCCTTCATCGCGCCCATGGAGTTGCGCTCGATGCAAGGCACCTGCACCAGCCCGCCGACCGGGTCGCAGGTCATGCCGAGGTGATGCTCCATGGCGATCTCGGCCGCCATCAGGCTCTGGCGCGGGCTGCCGCCCAGCACGGCGGTCAGCGCCGCTGCAGCCATGGAAGAAGACACGCCGATCTCGGCCTGGCAGCCGCCCGCCGCCGCGCTGATCGTCGCGTTCTTCTTGAACAGGCAGCCGACCTCGCCCGCCACGAGCAGGAAGTTGCGGGCCTGTTCCACATCCGCACCGGGCGTGAACAGCCACCAGTGGAACAAGACCGCGGGGATCACCCCGCAGGCGCCGTTGGTGGGCGCCGTGACGACGCGTCCATAGGACGCGTTCACCTCGCTGACCGCCAGAGCGAAGGCCGTGATCCAGGACGTCGCCGTGGCGAGGTCCGTGGGGGTCTGGCGCAGCTGCCGCAGCCACTCCCTGCGGTTGCCGTAGCGGCGGCCCGCCATGAGGCGATCGTGGATGGACTTCGCGCGCCGGCGGACCTGCAGCCCGCCCGGGAGCACGCCGTCGGTATGGCAGCCGGTCTCGATGCCCTCGAGCATCACTTCGAAGAGCCGGTCGAGTTCCGCGTCGATCTGCGCGTCCGCGCGCCAGGCCCGCTCGTTGGCCCGCACGACGTCGTGGATCGCGCTGTCCGTCTCGTCGCACCAGCGGATCAGGTCGGCCCCGAGGTTGACGGGATAAGGCAGGTTCACCGGCTCCTGCACGTCGAGGGGTGCACCCTCGCGCTGGATGAATCCCCCGCCGACGGAGTAGTACGTCTCTTCGAGGCTGCGGCCGCCGGCGAGTTCGGCGCGGGCGACGAGCGTGTTCGGGTGCACGTCGCAGGGTGCCTGCGGGTCCAGCACGATGTCGCGCGCCGGATCGAAGGGAATCTCCTGCCGCCCGGCCAGGACCAGCCGACCACTGTGCCGCACTGCCTCGACCTTGCCGGGCATCCGGTCGAGGTCCGCGCTGCGGAAATCCTCGCCCATCAGTCCCATGACGATCGCCCGGTGGGTGCCGTGGCCGCGCCCGGTCTTCGCCAGCGATCCCCTCAGCGTGACGCCCAGCCGTTCGACGGAACCGATGCCGACGGACTCGAGGCGCCCGATGAAATCGAGCATCGCCGACCAGGGCCCCATCGTGTGGGAGCTCGACGGCCCGACACCAACCTTGACGATGTCGAAGGTGCTGATCGGGGTGTGGCCCACCTGCCGCTCGACCATGGACATGGCGCGCTGCTCGCTGCTCGACGCGGACCGCCTCCGCGCGGAACGCGGGAGGCTCGGACCGATAGGCTAATATCTCACGGGGGAACGTCGCGTATGAAGCCGGAGCGTCGGGCAGCATGACGGCAACTCGACCTGGAGGTCCTCGCTTGCGCGCCCGCGGCCTGCCGCGCGGCCGCGCACTCGACCCCGGCGCGCTGCGCGAGGTCGAGGACCTCCTCGCCGGGACTTCCCGGGACGGCGACCAGCTGCTCGAGCACCTGCATCTCCTGCAGGACCGCCTCGGTCATCTCCCGGCGCGCCACCTGCGCGCGCTGGCGACCTGGATGCGCCTCCCGATGGCGGCGGTCTTCGAGACGGCCACGTTCTACGCCCACTTCGACTTCGTCGACGACGACGAGTCGCCCCCGCCCGCGTTGACCCTGCGCGTCTGCAGCTCGCTTTCCTGCCAGCTGGCCGGCGCGGACGCACTGGGGCGCGAACTCGCCCGCGGCGTGGATCCGGCGCGGGTGCGCGTGATGACCGCGCCCTGCATGGGCCGCTGCCAAGAGGCCCCGGTCGTGCAAGCCGGCAGGCGGCATGTGGGGCGCGCCACGCCGGCGCGCGTGCAGGACGTCGTGGAGTCGGGCCGCTTCGACCCGGAGCCGATCGACTGGCCGCGGTTCGCGGCCTATCGTAGCGCCGGCGGCTACCGGGTCCTCGAGGACCTGCGAGCGGGCCGGGTGACCGTCGAGGCACTCGCTGCCGAGCTCGAGGCGGCCGGGCTGCGGGGGCTCGGCGGCGCCGGCTTCCCGACCCACCGCAAGTGGCGGCTCGTGCGAGCTGAGCCCGCACCGCGCTACGTGGTGATCAACGCCGACGAGGGCGAGCCCGGCACCTTCAAGGACCGGCACTACCTGGAGCGAGCCCCGCACCAGTGCCTGGAGGGCGCGCTGGTCAGCGCCGAGGCGGTCGGTGCGGCCGCCATCTACGTCTACCTGCGCGACGAGTATCCGGGCCTGCACCGGGTGCTGCGCGAGGCGATCGCGGAGATCGAGACAGCCGGCCTGGCCCCGTCCGGGTTCATCTTTCTGCGCCGCGGCGCAGGAGCGTACATCTGCGGCGAGGAGTCCGCGCTGATCGAGTCGCTCGAAGGCAAGCCTGGCAAACCGCGTCACCGGCCGCCCTACGTGGCGGAGCGAGGCCTGTTCGGGCGCCCGACGCTGGTCAACAATGTCGAGACGGCCTACTGGATTCCCGAGATCCATCGCCGCGGCGGCGAGTGGTTCGCCCGCCAGGGCCGGCGCGGCCGCAAGGGCCTGCGCAGCTTCTCCGTCTCGGGACGCGTGAGCCATCCCGGCGTGCACGTGGCGCCCGCCGGCATCACCCTGCGGGAACTCGTCGACGAGTACTGCGGCGGCATGGCCGACGGCCACGAGCTGCTTGGCTACCTGCCGGGCGGCGCTTCCGGCGGCATCCTGCCGGCCTCGCTGGCCGATCTGCCACTCGACTTCGGAACGCTCGAGCCGCACGGCTGCTTCATCGGCTCGGCGGGCATCATCGTCCTGTCCACGGCGGACGAACTGCGAGCGGCGCTGGTCAACCTGGTGGCCTTCTTCTCCGACGAGTCCTGCGGACAGTGCACGCCCTGCCGGATCGGCACGGAGAAGATGCTCGCGCTGCTCGCGCGCGAGACGTGGGACGCCGAGCAGCTTGCGCGGCTGGCGCAGGTCATGGCCGACGCCTCCATCTGCGGGCTCGGGCAGGCCGCGCCCAACCCGGTACTTGCGTCGCTCAGGTACTTCCGCGGTCGCCTGGCAGCCGAGGGGGTGCGCGTCGTCGGCCAGGACTCCGCCACGTGAGCGCACCGCTGCCACCGGAGGCATTCGAGCTCTCCCTCGACGGCCGCAGCGTCGTCGCCCGGGCCGGCGAGACGTTGTGGCAGGTGGCACGCCGCCACGGCGAGACGATTCCGCACCTGTGCCTGCGGGACGCGCCCGGCTACCGCGCTGACGGCAACTGTCGCGCGTGCATGGTCGAGATCGAGGGCGAGAAGGCGCTGGCGGCAAGTTGCATCCGCGAGGCCAGGCCCGGAATGGTCGTCCGGAGCACCTCCTCGGAGCGGGCGTGTCGCGCCCGCGCAGACGTCGTGACACTGCTGCTCGCCGACCAGCCGCCGCGGACGGCGGCGCCGGATCGCTCCAGCAGTTTCTGGCACACGGTCGAGGCGCTCGGGCTCGACGGCGATGCTGCCCGCCGCGGGCTCCCGCGACGCGAGCAAGGCGCGGTCCGGCGGGACGACTCGCACCCGGCGATGCACGTCGACCTCGGAGCCTGCATCCAGTGCGGGCTGTGCGTGCGCGCCTGCCGCGAGGTGCAGGTCAACGACGTCATCGGCCTCGCGCATCGCGGCGCGCGCTCGCAGGTCGTGTTCGACTTCGACGACCCGATGGGCGAGAGCACCTGCGTCGGCTGCGGGGAGTGCGTCCAGGCCTGCCCCACCGGCGCGCTGATGCCGGCCGGGCTCGTCGACGCGACGGGTCGCGGCGATTCGGCTGCGACCGACCGACAGGTCCACTCCGTCTGCCCCTACTGCGGCGTCGGCTGCCAGCTCACCTATCACGTGAAGGACGACCGGATCGTCGACGTGACGGGCCGCAATGGACCGTCGAACCTCGGCCGCCTCTGCGTCAAGGGCCGGTTCGGCCTCGACTACCTCGGCCACCCTGCCCGCCTCACCCGCCCGCTCGTGCGCGGCCCGGGCGTGCCCAAGGCCCTCGACCCGGACTTCGATCCCGCACGCCCGCTGACCCACTTCCGCGAGGCGAGCTGGGAAGAAGCACTCGACCGGGCGGCTTCGGGGCTGCGCACGCTGCGTGACGAGCATGGTCCCGCCGCACTCGCCGGCTTCGGCAGCGCCAAGTGCTCCAACGAGGAGGCCTGGCTGTTCCAGAAGCTGGTTCGCACCGGCTTCGGATCCAACAACGTCGACCACTGCACGCGGCTGTGCCACGCGAGCTCGGTCGCGGCGCTGATGGAGTGCATCGGCTCGGGTGCGGTCACCGCCTCGTTCATGCAGGTGCTGCAAGCCGACGTAGCGATCCTCGTCGGCTGCAACCCGGCGGTGAACCACCCGGTCGCAGCCACCTTCTTCAAGCAGGCGGCGAAGCGCGGCACGAAGCTGATCGTCCTCGACCCGCGCGGCCAGGCGCTCGGCGACTACGCGTACCGCATGGTGCGTTTCACACCGGGCGCGGACGTTGCGCTGCTCGACGCCCTGCTCAACGTCATCGTCACCGAGGGGCTGCACGACGCGGAGTTCATCGCGAGGCACACCGAGGGTTTCGAGGCGCTGGCACGGCACCTGAGGACGACGACGCCCGAGGCCATGGCGCCGTTGTGTGGCGTCCCGCCGGAGGAGATCCGGGACATTGCCCGAACCTACGCCACCGCGGAGCGTGCCATGATCTTCTGGGGCATGGGCATCTCGCAGCACGTGCACGGCACGGACAACGCCCGCTGCCTCGTTTCCCTGGCCCTCGCGACCGGCCACGTCGGCAGGCCGGGCACCGGCCTGCACCCGCTGCGCGGCCAGAACAACGTCCAGGGCGCCTCGGACGCCGGGCTGATCCCGATGGTGCTGCCCGACTACCACCCGGTGGGCAACGCGCTGTACCGCGCGGCGTTCGAGGAACTGTGGGGCGCGAGACTCGATCCGGAGCCGGGCCTGACCGTCGTGGAGGTCATGCACGCGATCCATGCGGGCACTGTCCGCGGCATGTACATCCTCGGCGAGAACCCGGCGATGTCGGACCCGGACGTCGACCGCACGCGCGCGGCGCTCGCGCGGCTCGAGCACCTCGTCGTCCAGGATCTGTTCGTCACCGAGACGGCGCAGCTGGCGGACGTCATCCTGCCGGCGTCGGCGTGGCCAGAGAAGGACGGCACCGCCACCAACACCAACCGCCAGGTGCAGATGGGCCGGGCTGCGGTGCCGCTGCCCGGCGACGCGCGGCCGGACTGGTGGATCATCCAGGAGATCGCGCGCCGCTTCGGGCTGGCGTGGAACTACGCCCATCCGCGCGACGTCTTCGCCGAGATGCAGCAGGGCATGGACTCGCTCGCAAACCTCAGCTGGCAGCGGATAGACCGCGACGACTCCGTCACCTATCCCAGCCTTGCCGCCGATGCGCCGGGCGAGGACGTGGTCTTCGCCGACCGATTCCCGACTGCCTCGGGAAAGGCGCGCTTCTCGCCCGTGTTGCCGCTGCCGCCGGACGAGCCGGTGGACGACGCCTATCCGCTGGTGCTCATCACCGGCCGCCAGCTGGAGCACTGGCACACCGGCGCCATGACCCGGCGCACGCGCGTGCTCGACGCGCTGGAGCCCGAGGCGGTGGCGAGCCTCGCGCCCGGCGAGTTGGCCAGGCTCGGCATCGCGCCGGGCGGGCGGGTCCGCATCGCCACGCGACGCGGCCGGGTCGAGCTCGCGGCGCGCGCCGACCCCCTCATGCGCGAGGGCATGGTGTTCGTGCCTTTCTGCTACGCGGAAGCACCCGCCAACCGGCTCACGAACCCGTCACTCGACCCCTTCGGCAAGATCCCGGAGTTCAAGTACGCCGCGTGCAGGGTGGAGCCGGCCGGGGGCAGCGATCTGGTGTAGCATCGCGGCCCTCACGAGCTCCCAGGAGTCCGCATGGCCACCATCCTCGACGGCAAGGCGCTCGCGGCAGAGCTGCGCGAGGCGCTCGCATCCCGGGTCGCGGCACTGCGTGCGGCCGGCCGACGCGTGCCGGGCCTCGCGGTCGTGCTGCTCGGCGACGACCCGGCCAGCCAGGTGTACGTGGGCTCCAAGGTGAAGCAGACCCAGGCCGTGGGCATGAATTCGATCGAGCATCGGCTGCCGGCGGAGACCAGCGAGGCGGCGCTGCTGGAACTCGTCGCGCGCCTGAACGCGGACCCGGAGGTGGACGGCATCCTGGTGCAGCTGCCGCTGCCGAAGCACATCGACAGCGCGCGCGTGATCGAGGCGATCGACCCGGCGAAGGATGTCGACGGCTTCCATCCGGTCAACGCCGGCCGGTTGGCAACCGGCCTGCCCGCGCTCGTCCCCTGCACGCCGCGCGGCTGCGTCATGCTCGCCAGGCGCGCGTGCGCGGACCTGACCGGGCTGCATGCCGTGATCGTGGGCCGCTCGAACATCGTCGGCAAGCCGCTCGCGCAGCTGCTGCTGGCGGAAAACTGCACGGTCACCGTGGCCCACTCGCGTACCCGGGACCTGCCCGCGGTGTGCCGCCTCGCCGACCTGCTCGTCGCCGCCATCGGCCGGCCGATGGCGCTCGGTGCGGATCACGTCAGGCAGGGCGCCATAGTCATCGACGTGGGGATCAACCGCATCCCGACGGCCGGGGGCGGCTCGCGGCTCGTGGGCGACGTCGACTTCGAGGCCGCAGCGGCGGTGGCCGGCGCCATCACGCCCGTCCCCGGCGGCGTCGGGCCCATGACCATCGCCTGCCTGCTCGAGAACACGCTGACGGCCTACGAGCGACGCGAGGGCTGACGGCGGCCGTCGCGGACGGCCGGCGAAACCGTTCAGAACAGGCCGGCCGTCTGCCCGTACTCGTCGATGCCGATGCGCTCCGCGGCCGGAGACTTCGGCAGTCCGGGCATGGTCATGATGTCGCCGCAGATGACGACGACGAACCCCGCCCCGGCCGCCAGGCGCACCTCCCGGATGGGCACGACGTGGTCGCTCGGCGCGCCGCGCAGGTCCGGGTCCGTTGAGAACGAGTACTGCGTCTTGGCGATGCACACCGGGAAACTGCCGAAGCCCTCCGCCTGCAACTCGCGGAAGCGGTCGCGCACGCGCTTGTCGGCAATGATGTCCGTGGCGCCGTAGATCTCGGTCGCAACGGTCCGCACCTTGTCCCACAGCGGCAGGTCGTCCGGGTAGAGCACACGGAAGCCGTCGGTCTGCCGCCGAGCCGGGCGTGCGGTGGTCTCGACCACCGCGCGAGCCAGGTCCTCCGCGCCGGCCGAGCCCTCGGCCCAGTGACGGCACAGGATCGCCTCGACCCCGAGCGTGTCGCGGCAGGCCTGCCGGATGAGCTCGTGCTCGGCGTCGGTGTCCGTGTCGAATGCATTGATGGCGACGAGCGTCGGCACGCCGAACTTGCCGACGTTGCGCACGTGCCGCTGCAGGTTGGCGATGCCCCGCTGCAAGGCGCCGAGGTCCTCCCTCTGCAGATGCTCGCGCACCAGGCCGCCGTGCATCTTGAGCGCGCGAACGGTCGTGACCACGACGGCGGCCGCGGGCTGCAGCCCGGCCATGCGGCACTTGATGTCGAAGAACTTCTCGGCCCCGAGGTCGGCGCCGAAACCGGCCTCGGTGACGACGTAGTCGGCGAGCTTCATGGCCGTCTGCGTCGCCACCACCGAGTTGCAGCCGTGCGCGATGTTGGCGAACGGGCCGCCGTGCACGAACGCCGGGTTGCCCTCGAGGGTCTGCACCAGGTTGGGCGCCAGGGCGTCCCTGAGCAGCACGGTCATTGCGCCGGGCGCCTTGAGGTCGAGTGCGCAGACCGGCGACTTGTCGCGCCTGTAGCCGATGATCATCCGGCCGAGGCGCTGCTCCAGGTCGCGAAGGTCGCGGGCCAGGCAGAAGGCCGCCATGATCTCCGAGGCGACCGTGATGTCGAAGCCGTCCTCGCGCGGATAGCCGTTGGCCGCACCGCCCAGCGAGCTGATGATCGATCGCAGCGCCCGGTCGTTCATGTCGATCGCGCGCCGCCAGGTGATGCGCCGCCGGTCGAGGACGAGCTCGTTGCCCCAGTGGACGTGGTTGTCGATCATCGCGGCCAGCAGGTTGTGCGCCGAGGTGATGGCGTGGAAGTCGCCGGTGAAGTGCAGGTTGATCCGCTCCATCGGCACCACCTGCGCATGGCCGCCGCCGGCCGCGCCGCCCTTCATGCCGAAGCAGGGACCGAGCGAAGGCTCGCGCAGGCAGATCGCCGCGCGCCTGCCCATACGGTTGAGGGCATCGCCGAGTCCGACCGAGGTCGTGGTCTTGCCCTCCCCGGCCGGCGTCGGGCTCGTCGCCGTGACGAGCACCAGCTTGCCGTCCGGGCGATCGCCGAGCCCCGCGATGAACTCCGGTGAAACCTTGGCGATCTCCCAGCCATAGGGGACCAGCGAACGGGCCGGGATGTCGAGCTTGGCGCCGATCTCGGTGATGGGCGCCAGGTGGGCGGCGCGGGCGATTTCGATGTCGGATTTCATGGGGTAGTGACTCGTGAGTGGTGAGTCGTGAGTCGTAATCAGTGAGCGGTGAGAGCCATGAGGATACTGCCAACCCTCTTGCTGCTCACTGCTCCCTGCTCACTTGTGCCTTATTGCTGCTAACCGCTCACTGCTCGCGACTCACTTTCTTCTCCAGCTCGTACCGCCCGGCCCGTCCTCGAGGATGACCCCCTTCGCGGCCAGTTCGTCGCGGATCCGGTCGGACTCCGCCCAGTTTTTCCCTGCCCGCGCAGCCGTCCGCGCGGCCACGAGCCCTTCGATTTCCTCGTCGCCCGGACCGTCGGCAGCGGAGGTCTCGCCGGCGGTGAGCCTCGAGGCCGTGGCCAGCCACTCGCCCGGCTCGTGCTGCAGCAACCCCAGCACCGAGGCGAGTTCCTTGAGCTCACCGGCGAGTTCCGCCGCGCGTGCGTCGTCGCCCGCGGCCTTGGCGCTGTTGAGCTCGCGCGCCTGCGTCTGCAGCACGGACAGTGCCTCGGCGGTATTGAAGTCGTCGTCCATCACCTCGCGGAAGCGCTCGCTCCACTCGGTCGACGGTGCCGGCCGTGCGGACCGGACGTCGCGCAGCGCCAGGTAGAGCCGCGACAGCGCCGCATCCGCCTGGCGCAGGTTCTCCTCGCTGTAGTTGATGGGCCCCCGGTAGTGGCTCGAGATCACGAAGGCCCGCAGCACCTCCGGGCGCAGCTGCGGCAGCACCTCGCGTACGGTGAAGAAGTTGCCGAGCGACTTCGACATCTTTTCGTCCTTCACGCGGATGTGGCCGTTGTGCATCCAGACGTTGACGAACTTCGAGCCGCAGGCCGCACAGGACTGGGCGATCTCGTTCTCGTGGTGCGGGAACTTGAGGTCCATGCCGCCGCCGTGGATGTCGAAGTGCGGACCGAGCAGCGTCGTGGACATCGCCGAGCACTCGATGTGCCAGCCGGGGCGTCCTGGACCCCAGGGCGAGTCCCAGGTCGGCTCGCCGGGCTTGGCGGCCTTCCACAGCGCGAAGTCCAACGGGTCGCGCTTGTGCTCGCCGATCTCCACGCGCGCGCCCGCGCGCAGGTCCTCGAGCTTCTTGCCGGAGAGCCGCCCGTAGGCCGGGAACTTCGACACCGAGTAGAGCACGTCGCCGTCCGCGACGTAGGCGTAGCCCTTCTCGATCAGCGCCCCGATCATGTCGATGATCTGCGGCATGTACTCGGTCGCACGCGGCTCGAAGTCCGGGCGCTCGATGCCGAGCGCATCGCAATCCTCGTTCATGGCCGCGATGAAGCGCGCCGTCAGCGACTCGACCGGCTCGCCGTTCTCCCTGGCGCGCTCGATGATGTTGTCGTCGATGTCGGTGATGTTGCGAACGAAGGTCACGTCGTAGCCCCGCCAGCGCAGGTAGCGGCGCACGACGTCGAACACGATCAGCATCCGGGCGTGGCCCACGTGCGGGTAGTCGTAGACGGTGAGCCCGCAGCAGTACATGCGCACCTTGCCGGGCTCGATCTCCCTGAACCGCTCCTTCCTGCCGGTCAGCGAGTTGTGGATTCGCAGCATCAATCCCCTCCCTGGCCCCGGCCCGCACACGCGCGCAGCCGGTCGCGCAGTGTACCCGCTGGCAGGGCCGCGATCAGCGGGGCCAGCTCCGGCCCGTCACGCCGACCGGTCAGCGCCACGCGCAGCGGCATGAACAGCGCCGCCCCCTTGCGACCCGTGCGACGCCTGAGCTCGCGCGCGAGCGCGGCGAGATCGGGGCCGGTCGCCTCCAGCGCAGCGAGGGCCTCGGCGAAGAACGCGTCTCCCGCCTCCTCGACCAGCTGCCGGTCCGCCGGGGCGGGCGTCGGCAGGGCGCCGAACAGCACGTCGACCCAGTGGCGGGCGTCCTCCGGGAAGACCAGGTTGTGGTGGATCAGTGCGCCCAGCCGCCGGCGCTCCGCTGGCGGAAGCGAAGCGGGCAGGTGCGGCGCCAGCCATGCATCGAAGGCCGGCCCGTCGAGCCGCTTCACGGCCTCGCGCTGCCAGTGCACCAGCTGCACTTCGTCGTAGTGCGCCGGTGCGCGGCCGACCTTGTCGAGCGCGAAGCAGCCCGGTTGCGCCGCGGGGTCCACCCAGCCATCCGGTGCCCCCGCGTGGCCGAGCCGCAGCAGGTAATTGCTCACGGCCCCCGCGAGGAACCCGCGCTCGCGCAACTCGCCGACGCCGACGCTGCCCCGGCGCTTCGACAGCGGCGAGCCGTCGGCGTCGAGCAGCAGCGGCAGGTGGCCGTAGGCCGGCGCGGCCAGTCCGAGCGCCTCGAGCAACAGCAGCTGCCGGGGCGTGTTGGCCACGTGGTCCTCCCCGCGCAGCACGTGGGTCACGCCCATGAGCGCGTCGTCGAGCGCGTTGCAGAAGAAGAACACCGGCACGCCGTCGGCGCGGCGGATCACGAAGTCGCCGATGTCGTCCGTGGCGAAGGACTGCGGGCCGCGCACCAGGTCGTCGAACTCGACCCGTCGCCCGTCGGGCACGCGAAAGCGCAGCGTCGGCCGCCGTCCCGTCGCCTCGCGCCGCGCACGATCCTCCGGCGACAGGTCCCTGCAGGTTCCGGCGTAGCGCGGCGGCCGGCCCGCCGCCAGCTGCGTGCGGCGGGAGACCTCGAGCTCGGTCGGCGAGCAATAGCAAGGATAGGCCAGGCCGCGTTCCTCGAGCACCCGATAGCGTGCCTGGTAGAGGCCTCCCCGCTCCGATTGGCGGTAGGGACCGTGCTCGTCCTCCACGCCCGGCCCCGCGTCCCAGTCGCAACCGAGCCAGCGCAGGTCCTCGAGCTGCGAGGCCAGGTACCCCGCACTGCCGCGCTCCGCGTCGGTGTCCTCCACGCGCAGCACGAACCGACCGCGCCCGCCGCGGGCGAGCAGGAAGTTGAAGAGCGCGGTACGCGCGTTGCCGAGGTGCAGCCGCCCCGTCGGACTCGGCGCGAATCGCGTGGTGATGGGCGTGGACGACATGGGACGGGCAGTGTAATCGGTTAATATCGGGCGCCGGTACTCCAACAGCCCCGCGGTCCATGAACAAGCTCGCCTTCGTCCTGCTGTTGCTTGCCCTGCCCGCCGTGGCGCACGGGCAGGCGTCCACCTCGTTGACGCCCCGCGTCGAGTTCGACACCAGCCTCGGCACGTTCGTGGTGGAGCTCGACGCCGTCCGGGCCCCGCTGACGGTCGAGAACTTCCTGCGCTACGTGCGCGACGGTTTCTACGACGGGCTCATCTTCCACCGCGTGATCCCGAACTTCGTGGTGCAGACCGGCGGCCACGACGAGCGCTTCGCGGAGCGCGCGACGCGGGCGCCGGTGCCCAACGAGTCGGGCAACGGACTCTCCAACACGCGCGGCAGCATAGGGCTCGCGCGGAGCGAGAGCCCACACTCGGGCACTTCGCAGTTCTACGTCAACCTGGTGGACAACCTCGGGCTGAACCCGCTGCCGAGCCGCTGGGGCTATGCCGTGTTCGGCCGCGTCGTCGCCGGTATGGAGGTTGTCGACGGAATCGGCCACGTCGCGACGGGCGCCAAGGGCCCCTTCCCATCCGACGTCCCGCTCGAGGCGGTGCTGATCCGCCGGGCCTGGGTGGTCGGCGAGGAGCCGGCGGCCGCTACGGAGGCGCAGGCGTCCGCCACGGACGCGGCGGCCGGATCGGGCGCGGCATCCGGTGCGGAGGCGCGGGCAGAGCCGGAGGATGCCGCGGCCGGCGAGGGCGGCGAGGCACAGGCATCAGCCGAGCCGGGCTCGCCCGCGGACCTGCAACGAGAGGTCGGCGAGCCGGCTGGCGAGGCCGCCGATTCCCCGGACGGCGCCACCGAAGCCGGTGCAGACGGGAACGCGCCGCCGCAGTGATCCGCCTGTTCGCCTCGGACCTGCACCTCGACCCGTCGCGACCCGACATCACCGATCAGTTCCTCGAGTTCCTGCAGGGCCCTGCGCGCGAGGCCCAGGCGCTCTACCTGCTCGGCGACCTGTTCGAGGCGTGGCTCGGCGACGATGCGCCGGACCCGCTCGGGGAGCGCCTCGCCGCGGCACTCGCCCGGCTCGCCGATTCCGGCACGGCGGTCTTCGTCATGCAGGGCAACCGGGACTTCCTGCTCGGCGAGGCGTTCTGCCGGCGCGCCGGCGCGCAGTGGCTGCCGGATCCCGTCGTGGCCCGTTTCGGCACGACCCGCGTCCTGCTGACCCACGGCGATGCGCTGTGCACCGGCGATGCCGCCTACCAGCGGCTGCGCGCGCTGGTGCGCGACCCGGTCGTCCAGCGACGTTTCCTCGCGATGCCGCTGGAGCGGCGCCGGGCGCTCGCGATGCAGGCCCGCGCGGGTAGCAGGCAGCACCTCCGACAGGCGGAGGAGTACATCACCGACGTCGACCCCGCAACCGTCGTCGAGGTCCTGCGCAAGGCGGGCGTCGACACGCTGCTGCACGGCCACACGCACCGGCCGGGCATCCATCGGCTCGAGGTCGACGGCCGCCCCGCCACGCGAATCGTGCTCGGCGACTGGCACGAGCGGGGCAGCGTGCTGCGGTGGAATGACGCTGGGTATGAGCTGGTGGAGCTCACCCGGCGACTGGCACCCCCGAGTGAAACCTGAAGTGCCGGTCGGGCGAGGTCGCGAGCTCGCCCTCGACTTCGGCCAGCACCGTGAGCCGTGCCTCGAGATCCAGGCCGTGGGAGTCTGCGTGCGCCCTGGCAAGCTCGAGGTACGCCAGGAAGTGCCTTGATTCCGATGCTTCCAGGCCGCGGTAGAAACCGGCCAGCGGCTCGGGCAGGCGCGGCACGAGGCCGGCGAAGCGCTCGCAGGATCGGGCCTCGATCAGCGCGCCGCACAGGAGCAGGTCGAGTCGACGTGCCGGCTCGGCGGCCGAGACCTTCGCCCGAAGGCCTTCGGCGTAGCGCGACGGCCTTAGGCGCCGGAACGGGATACCCGCCAGTTCGAGGTGGCGCTGCACCTGCTCGAAGTGCCTGAGCTCCTCACGGGCGAGGCGGGAGAGCTGCCGGGTCAGGCGGTAGTCGTCGGAATAGGCGAACATCATCGCGAGCGCCGTGGAAGCGGCCTTCTTCTCGCAGTTCGCGTGATCCAGCAGCAACTCGGGGAGCCGCGAGGCGGCCGCGTCGTACCACGCGGCGGGCGTCGGTCGCGAGAGAAATCCAAGCGGGGTCGGGGCGTCGGTGGCAGATCCGGCCGGACCGGACGGACCGGCCAGATCAGAATGCCATCGCCTCGCGCTCGGCCTCGTCACGCTCGAGCTCCTTGATCGCATCCACCACGGCTTCTGCGGAAGGATAGCGGCGAGCGGGTTCCTTGGCCATGCAGTTGAGGAGCAGCTGCTCGAAGCGCTTCAACGCTATGGGAAGGTGAGGCAGCGGCGCGTTGGCGTGCTTGTAGATGATCTGCATCGGCGTGCCGGCCACGTACGGCTTGCGCCGCATCAGCATCTCGTAGAGGATCACGCCGAGGCTGTAGATGTCGCTGCGCTCGTCGGTCTCGCGGCCGTGGCCCTGCTCCGGGCTCATGTAGTAGGGCGTGCCGAAGATCTGGCCGCTGGCCGTGATCGAGGCGTCCAGCTCCAGCTGCTTGGACATGCCGAAGTCGATCAGCACGACTGAACCGTCGTCGCGCAGCATGACGTTGCCGGGCTTGAGATCGCGGTGCAGCACGCCGGCGTCGTGCAGCACCTTGAGGGCCTCGGCCATCTGGCGCAGGAGCTTCAGCGCATCGAGGGGCTTGATGCCCTCCTTGATCCGGTCCCGCAGGTCGCCCTTCGAGAAGTACTCCATCGCGATGTACGCGTGATCGTCGTCGGCGCCGAAGTCGAAGATCCGCACGACGTTCGAGTGGCGGATTCCGGCGGCGATCTGGTACTCGCGCAGGAAGCGGTCGAAGGTATCCGCGCCCTTGGTGCCCGTGTCGGGCGCCTGCCGCAGCACCTTCAGCACGACCTCCTCGGCGGTCTTCAGGCGCTGTGCGAGATACACGCTCGAGACCGGGTTCTCCGCCAGCTTGCGGACGAACTTGTAGCCCCGGATCGTGAGGTCGCCGAAGCGGCAAATCCGGTCGAGCTCGTCGAGCGACAGGACCGGCTCGCCCCGGCGGCGCCTCGAGGCCTGCGCAGAGCGCAACGTCCTGACGAGCGCGGGGTTGTCGATCTTGCTCCGGGAAAGGCAGGCAAACGCACCGGCCGACTTGGCGGCCCGTTCCGACTCGGGCGTGAGATCCGACATCATGTAGATGACGGGCGGGAACTCGCTGCGATGGGTCAGGTCGCGCAGCCAGTCGAGCCCGGCGGCAACGCCCGGCGACTCGTCGAGCAGGACGGCGTCGTAGCCGGAGGCGTGGAACTCGGGCGGCAGCCTGCCCTGGCGGCCGGGATCGTAGTCCGCGGTGACCGGCGAGTCGAAGCCTACCTGCACGTGCTGCGAGAGCAGGCGGCGATAGACCTCCTCGTCGTCGATGATCAACACCCGGATCGACATGCCGAGATTTTACATACTGAGGCCGCCCACCTGACTGTGACCCGGTTCGCGTCGCAGGGCGAAGAGTAGGTCTCCCACGTTGGTCCCGGTCGCCCCGGTGTGAACCAGGTCACCCGTGGCCTCGAGGAACCGGCCGCTGTCTGCGCGCGCCAGGCAGGCAGGTGCGTCCAGGCCCGCGTCCCTGCCCCGGTCCAGCGTGCAGCCGTCCGCGAACGCGCCGGCGTCCTCCGTGTTGCCGTCGGAGCCGTCGGTGCCAAACGCCAGGAGCAGCCGGTCATCGCACCCGTCGATCTCCATCGCCGCCGCGAGCGCCAGGTGCTGGTTGCGGCCGCCCCGCCCCGGCTCCGGCGGCAGCACGACGGTCGTCTCGCCGCCAAAGAGGTGCAGCGCCGGGCCGTCGGCGGCAAGGTGAGCGCAGGCCATCCGCGCGGCCGCGCCAGCTTCGCCGTCGAGTCGCCGTTCATGCAGCACCGCCCGGATCCCACCGGCCTCGGCCCGGCGCCGCGCCGCCTCGAGCGCCTCACCTAGCCGGCCGACGCAGAGGATCGGCACCTGCAACGGCTGCCCTTCCGTCCGGGAGGCCCGCTCCAGCAACCCGCCGAGCCACGCCGGGAGATCCCCCGCCGGCGGCAGGGGCCGGCCGCGCGAGGCCAGCAGGCCGGAGCCGACGACCGCCGGGTCGTCGCCGGGCACGTCGGAGATGAAGAATGCCTCCACGTCGCAGTGCGCGAAGGCGCGCACTAGGCCCCCGGCCTTGACGCGGGACAGGGCACCGCGGATCGCATTGATCCGGCCGATGTCGACGCCGGAAGCGAGCGCCCACTCGTTCACGCGGCGCAGCTGCTCAAGGCTCACGCCCCGGGCCGGCGCCTCGAGCAGGCTGGACGCGCCGCCGGACACGAGCAGCAGCACGCGCTGGCCTGGAGGCGCTGCGCGCGCCATCGAAAGCGCCGCCTCGCCTGCCGCCAGGCTGCGCTCGTCCGGCACCGGGTGCGCCGCGACGTGGCAGCGCAGTCCCGGCATGCCCGTGAGCTCCGGGGCGACACAGTCCGCCCGGGTGACCACGAGCGCGCGCGTCACGTACGGACCGAGCGCATCGATCGCACCGAGCGTCATGGCTCCTGCGGCCTTGCCTGCAGCCAGCACCCAGGTGTCGCGGCGAGGCCTGTCGCGCAAGGCCAGGTTCATTCGTGCGCGCCCGTTCACGGCGGCCAATGCCGCCTCCAGCAGGTCGAGCAGGAAGGCGCGGCGTGGGTCCCGCCCGGAGGGCACGCGTGCCGGAATCAGACCACGCGCACGACGCGGCCGGGTTGCGGCTCTTCGCGTCGGCGGGCGCGCACCTCGTCGGCGCGGTTCTCCACCAGGGCGCGGAGGTACTCCTCCGTGACGTCGCCGGTGACGTACTCGCCGGAGAAGCAGGACGTGTCGAACTCCCTCACCTCGGCGTAGTCGTGGCGGCAGGCCGCAACCAGATCGTCGAGATCCTGGTAGATAAGCCAGTCGGCTCCCACGATCCGTGATACCTCGTCATACGAGCGGCCGCCCGCGACGAGCTCCGAGATCACCGGCATGTCGATGCCGTACACGTTCGGGTAGCGCACCGGTGGCGCAGCCGAGGCAAAGTACACCTTGCGCGCACCCGCCTCGCGGGCCACCTCGATGATCTGCGCGCTGGTCGTGCCGCGGACGATCGAGTCGTCGACCAGCAGCACGGTGCGTCCGCGGAACTCGAGGTCGATCGCGTTGAGCTTGCCGCGCACCGACTTCTGGCGCAGCTCCTGGCCCGGCATGATGAAGGTCCGGCCGATGTAGCGGTTCTTGACGAACCCCTCGCGGTACTTCACCCCGAGGGCTGCGGCCAGCTGCATGGCGCTGGTGCGGCTGGTATCGGGAATCGGAATCACGACGTCGATGTCGTGGTCCGGCCGCAGCCGCCGGATCTTCTCCGCCAGCCGCTCGCCCATGCGCATGCGGGCCTTGTGGACCGAGATGTTGTCGATGATCGAGTCCGGACGCGCGAAGTACACGTACTCGAAGATGCACGGCGTGTGCCGCTCGCAGGGCGCACACTGGTGCGTGTGCAGGTGCGCCTGTTCGTCGATATAGACCGCCTCGCCGGGCCGGACGTCGCGCACCAGCCGGAAGCCGATCATGTCGAGCGCAACGCTCTCGGAGGCCAGCATCCACTCGGGCCCGCGCGGCGTATCCCGCCGGCCGAGCACGAGCGGCCGGATGCCGTGCGGGTCGCGGAAACCGACGACGCCATGGCCGACGACCAGCGCGACGACGGCGAAGCCGCCATGGCAGCGCCGGAACACGGTCTCGAGCGCCGCGAAAATCTGGCTGGGCGCCAGTCGTTCGCCCTCGCACTTGTGCAGCTCGCTCGCGAACACGTTGAGCAGCACTTCGGAGTCCGAACTGGTGTTGAGGTGCCGCCGGTCCTCCCGCACGAGCTCGCGCGACAGTGCCGCCATGTTCGTCAGGTTGCCGTTGTGACCGAGACCGATGCCGAACGGCGAGTTGACGTAGAAAGGCTGGGCCTCGTCGGGTCGGTCACAGCCGGCCGTCGGGTAGCGGACGTGGCCGATGCCCATGTTGCCGGCGAGCTGCAGCATGTCGCGACGCTGGAACACGTCGCGCACGAGACCGGCGTCCTTGCGGGCGAACAGCTCGCCTTCGTGCATGGTCATGATGCCCGCAGCGTCCTGGCCACGGTGCTGCAGCACGGTCAGCGCGTCGTAGATCCGCTGGTTGACAGGAGCCTGCCCGACGATACCGACGATACCGCACATGGCATTACTTGCCGATCGCCTTCGCCGCCTCGTCCAGCAGAGGTCCCACGGCCGGCTCGGCGTAGCGCTCGAGCCAGTTGGCCGCGTACTCCGCATACGGCATCAGCCGCGAGCGCTTCCACCAGCTCTCGCCGTCGAGGTCGAGGCCGCGCCCGACCATCACGAAGATGCCGATGATGATCACGGCCCGGACCACGCCGAACACGATGCCGATGATCCGGTCGCCGACGGCGAGCCCCGCCGCCCGCCGCAGGAAGTACCCGGCCAGGGCCCCGACTGCGGCGCCGAGCAGCAGCATGCCGACCAGCAACAGGAGCCGCGAGACCCACTCCCGCAGGCCCGGTGTGCCGAGCATTCCCCCGAGGTAGGGATCGAGCAGGTAGGCGTAGCGCCACGCGACCCAAAGGCCGATCAGCCAAGACAGCAGCGAAATCGCTTCCCGGACGAATCCCCGCAGGACACCGATGGTGGCCGAGACCATGAGAATCACGACGAACAGGTAGTCGGCTCCGTTCATGACCGGGACGGCTCCACGACGAGGAACTACGCGATTCTACCCCAAGCGCCGACCAGGGACCGGGCGCTCAGGGATGACGGACGACGACGGCCTTGTGGCCTTCCCCCGCCAGGCGCCGGGCGAGGACGTCGGCCTTCTCCCGGGACGACTCGGGGCCCACCCGGACACGGTAGAAGAGCTTGCCGTCGGCCCGGTACTCCATGACGAACGCACGGTAGCCCTGCGCCTTGAGCGCATCTGCCAGCTCCCGTGCTGCCTCGGGCTTCGACAGTGCCGCGACCTGCACCGCAAAGCCAGACCCCTCCGGCACAGGGGGCGATACCGCCCGCCCGGGCTCCCGCTCCCGCTGCGCCGCCGGCGGAGAGGTCGGCTGGGGACTACGCTCGGCCACGGCGTCCTGCCTCGGGGGAGGCGCCGTCGCCGGGGAAGGCTCGGTACCGAGAGGTGCCGTCTCGGTCGCCGGCGCAATCTCCGATTCGACCGCGGGGTCGGTCGGCTGCGCCTCGGCCTCCGAGGCGGCCTCTCCGATCTCGATCTCGACCGTACGCAGGCCGGTCGCGGGCGCAGGCTCCTCGCCCCTGCGGTCACGCGGGCCCGTCAGGAGCGCGGGTACGACGAGCACCACGATGACCACGAGGATCGTGGCGCCCAGCAGGCGCTCCTTCTGTGCCTTGTCCATCGGGACGGGATTCTACTCGCTCAGACAGCAAGCCCGAGCCATTCGAGCGCCGGTCCGACCGCGTGAAAAGAGCCGAAGACGAGGATCCGGTCATCCTGCCGGGCAGCGCCGGAGGCAGCCGCGCAGCCTTCGGCGACGTCGCGACGGACCTGCGCCGGCCGACCGGTGGCCGCCTCGAGGCGCTGCGCGAGCTCGGCGGGCTCGATTCCCCGAGATTCTTCCAGGCCCACGGCGAACCACTCGTCCACCGCGGACGCGAGGCTGCGGGCGATCGCGTCCACGTCCTTGTCGCCGAGGATTCCGCATACCGCGAGCGTCCGTCCCCGGCACGGTCGCGTCGCCAGGCTCTGTGCCAGGACCCCGGCAGCATCGGCATTGTGCGCTACGTCCAGGATCCACTCGGGCTGCCCCTCCACGACCTGGAACCTGCCGGCGATGCGGGTGGTCGCCAGGCCCCTGCGCACGCACTCGTCTGGCACCAGCAGGGAAGGCTCTGACGCCTCCAGGACCGCGAGCGCGGTTGCCGCGTTGGCGAGCTGGGCCGCGCCGGCAATGGCCGGCAGCGGCAACTCGGCGCGCCGGGACCCCAGCCCGACGTAGTCCCAGCCGTCCGGACGCTCTACGAAGTCGAAGTCGACGCCGAGCCTCCTCAATCTGGCTCCGAGCCGGGAGGCCACGTCGATCACCGACAGCGGCACGCGGCGCGAGCCGAAGATCGCCGGTCGGTCGGCCCGAAAGATCCCTGCCTTCTCACGGCCGATGTCCTCGACGGTCGGCCCGAGCCAATCGAGGTGATCCAGGCCGACCGAGACTATCGTGGCGACGTCCGGGTCGATGACGTTCACGGCATCGAGACGGCCGCCGAGGCCCACTTCCAGTACTGCGGCATCGAGCCCGGCGCCGCCGAGGATGGAGAACGCGGCCAGCGCGTTCCACTCGAAGTAGGTCAGGCTGAGGTCGCCGCGGGCCTCATCGATGAGCCCGAAGGCCTCCACCAGCTCGGCGTCCGTGGCGCAGCGGCCGCCGACGCGGACGCGTTCGTTGTAACGGACCAGGTGCGGCGAGGTGAACGTGCCGACGTCGTAGCCGGCCTCGCGCAGGATTGCGTCGAGGTAGGCCACCACCGAGCCTTTGCCGTTCGTGCCGCCGATCGTCAGCACGCAGGCGGCCGGACGCACGAGCCCGAGCCGCCCGAGCACGGTCCGCACGCGATCGAGTCCGAGGTCGATCGCCCTGGGGTGCAGGGACTGCTGCCAGTCGAGCCAGTCCTGCAGGGATGAGAAGCGCAAGCGGTCCCGTCCCGGGCTCAGTCCTGCGACGGATGGGGCCGCTTCATCAGCATGTGCAGCAGCAGGGCGACCCGGTCGCGCAGGTCCCGACGGTCGACGATCAGGTCGATCGCACCGTGCTCGAGCAGGAACTCGCTGCGCTGGAAGCCTTCGGGGAGCGTCTCGCGGACGGTCTGCTGGATCACGCGCGGCCCGGCAAAACCGATCAGCGCCCGCGGCTCGGCGATGTTCACGTCGCCGAGCATGGCGAGGCTCGCCGAGACCCCGCCGGTCGTCGGATCCGTCAGCACCGAGATGAACGGCAGGCGCTCGCGCGCCAGCGCCGCGAGCGCGGCGCTCGTCTTGGCCATCTGCATCAGGGACAGCAGGCCCTCCTGCATGCGGGCACCGCCGCTCGCCGAGAAGCAGATCAGCGGCGCGCGCTGCCGGATGGCGTGATCGCAGGCCAGGGCGAAACGCTCGCCGACCACGCTGCCCATGGAGCCGCCGAGGAACGAGAACTCGAAGGCCGCCGCCACGACTTCCTGTCCCTTGAGCGATCCGGCCATCACGATCAATGCGTCGCGCTCGCCCGTGCCCTTCTGCGCGGCCGCGAGCCGGTCGCGATACCGCTTGGTGTCCCGGAACTTGAGCGGGTCCTCCGGCGAGACGCCTTCCGCAAGCTCCTGCTGGCCCTCCGGGTCCAGGAAGCGCTGCAGCCTGTCGCGTGCCCCGATCCGCATATGGAAGGAACACTTGGGGCACACCTGCAGGTTGCGCTCGACCTCGGGCCGGTACAGCACGGAATCGCAGGTCGGGCACTTCATCCACAGGCCCTCGGGCACCGAGCGCGTCCGCCGCTCGGTCTTGATCCGCGAGGGGATGATCTTCTCGAACCAGGTCATGGCCGGTCCCGTACCGTGCTTGAGCTCAGGCGCCCGGGATCATAGCCCATGCCGGCGGCGGGCTGGCCGGCAATCCCGCCTCCGGCGGGTAGTCGATAGCCGCGAGGTACAGCCCCGCCGCCGGCGCGGTGACGCCGGCCGCGCGCCGGTCTCGGCTGGCCAGCGCCTCCGCGACCGAAGCGACGGGTCGATCACCCTGGCCGACGGCAATCAGCGTGCCGGCGATGTTGCGGACCATGTGGTGCAGGAACGCGTTCGCGGTGACGTCGATGAGCACGCGGTCGCCTTCGCGACGCACTGCGATGCCCTCGAGGCGACGCACCGGCGTGCGCGACTGGCACTCGGATGCCCGAAAGGCCGAGAAATCGTGCTCACCGACCAGGCACTGCGCCGCCTCCTGCATCGCGCCTGCCTCGAGCGGGCGATGGATCCAGCAGGCCCGATGCCGGGCCAGCGCTGGGCGGCTCGCGCGGTTCAGGATCACGTAGCGATAACGGCGCGACAGCGCCGTGTAGCGGGCGTGAAAGTCCCGGTCGACGGGCACCGCCCAGAGCACGGCGACGTCGCCCGGCAGCAGCGTATTGGCGCCGAGCGTCCAGCTCCTCGGCTGGCGCCGGGCGTGCGTGTCGAAGTGGGCCACCTGGCCCAGTGCGTGGACCCCCGCGTCGGTGCGGCCCCCACAGGTGGCCTCGACCGAGTGATCCGCGACCGAGGACAGCGCGCGTTCGACCTCTGCCTGCACCGACGGCACTTCGGCCTGCCGCTGCCAGCCGGCGTAGCGGGTGCCGTCGTACTCGATGCCGATCGCGATCCGCTCGGTCGCCGGCGGCTCGGGCATGTTGGCGGGACGGGAAAGACGTCGGTCGGGGGCCGCCGCGGGCGCTCAGCGCCCGCGGCGGCGGTGGTCGGTCATCCGGGCAGGGAGTCCAGCAGGCGCTGTGCTTCCTTCTTCTGCGACGAGGTGCCCTCCGTGAGCACCTCCTCGAGGATGCTGCGCGCGCCGTCCGGGTCGCCCATGTCCACGTAGGCCCGCGCCAGGTCGAGCTTCGTGCCGACCTCGCTCATGGTGACTGGCTCGAGCTCCGACATCTCCGGCAGGTCCGAGACGGCGAGCTTCTCGGTGGCGGTTCCCCCTTCGCGCACGATGCGCCGCGTCTCGCCCGTCTCCTCGGCATCCGCCAGCTCCGGCGCAATCTCGGTCAGGTCGAAGTCCGCGCCTTCCCCGGCATCTGCGAGCTCGGGCAAGACCGAGGTCGCACCGGTGTCCTCGTCCTGCTCGACCAGCGCGATCTGCGTGACGTCGTCCTCGTCGGCGCCTTCCGCAAAGGCCTCCAGGTCGCCGAGGTCGATGCCGAGGTCGTCCATGGCCATTTCGGCGGTCGCGTCCGTCGACTCCGGGCCCTTGGCGAAGCCGGACGTGTCGATCTTCTCGCGCATCGTCTCGTCCGGGAGCGGCTGCAGGCGCGTCACCTCCTCCGTCCCTTCGTCCTCGTCGAGCAGTGGCATTTCCGCGGTCGCGGCTTCGCCACCCTCCGACAGCTGCGGCATCTCGGCCGTCGATACCGTGTCGCCCTCGTTGCCGAGGTCGAAATCGATACCGCGGCGCCTGACGGTCTCCGCGCCACTGTCTCCGCCCGCGAGTGCCTCGCCCAGGTCGAGGTCGAGGCCTTCCTCGCCTTCCGGCGGCGCCAGCAGCTCGAGGTCCACGCGGCTCTCGCCACCGGCGAGATTGAGGTCCACGTCGGACCCCGTGCCCGCACCCTCGAACAGCGGGTCGTCCGGCGCGATCTGGCGACCCATGATGATGATCCGGTCCCAGTCGGCGGCCTGGCCATCGCCCGAGGACGCGTGCAGGTCCCGCGCGGCCTCCAGAAAACCGTCCTGGTTGCCGGCGACGAAGAAGATCTCGGCGAGCTTGACCTTGTAGTCGCGGCGGTCCGGGTCCTTGTCCAGGGCGAGCCTGACGATGTCGGCCGCCTGGTCATAGAGCCCGTAGGCCATGTGGAAGTCGGCCTCGGCCAGCGCATCCGGCTGGTCCGCCTCCATGGGCTCCTCGGCGCTGATGGAGATGGACTCGTCCGAGAGTCTCTCGCCCGTGTCGCCGCGGAACTCGGGCTCCCGCTCGGCCATCCGGTTGGCGCCGACCCGCTCGGCTTCCTCCTCGCCGCTCGTAGCCGTTTCGAACTGCTCCTCGCGCAACGAGCGCAAGCGCTGGGTCTCGGACGGGACGGGAGCCGCGGCGGGCAGGTCGAAGCCGCTGAGCGACTCGCCGAACTGCTCCTCGCGACGCCGGCGCGCGTATCCAAACGCGAGTCCGCCACCCAGCAGCAGCACGGCCGCGCCGAGGACGTAGGTCCAGTTGTCGGTGAGGCTGTCCACGAACGAGCGCTCGGGCACGACCGGCGTGGGGGCAGGCGCGGGCTCCTCCGCCGGTGGCTCCTCCGCGCCGGCGGGCTCGGGCTCGGGCTCGGCCGCAACCGGCGCCTCCTCGACCGGCGGCACTTCCGCTGCCGGCGGCTCCGGCGTCGGCTCCACGGTCGGTGCCTGCGCCGCCTCCTCGGCCATGCGGCGCTGCAACTCGGCGAGCTCGGCGTTCTTGAGCTCGAGCAGGCGTTGCGATTCCGCGATCTCGCGCTGCAACTGCTCGATGCGGGAGGCAGGCTCGGTCTCGGCGGCCGCGGCCTGCGGCACTTCCGGTGACGCCTCGGTTGGCGTCACCAGGCGCAGGCGACCCGTGTCCTGGGTTGCCGAATCGCTGCGCCACGCGGCGATCTGGCGACCGATCTCGCGGGCGGCCTCCTGGGCGCCCACTTCGTCGAGCGCTTCCGGACCGGGAATGCGCAGGATCGCCCCGGCACGAAGGACGTTGATGTTGCCGCCGAACGCCTCCGGGTTCGCGCGGAACATGGCGATCATCATCCGGTTGGCGGCGGTGCGCGACTCGGGCGCGAACTCGCTTGCAATCTCGTAGAGCGTATCGCCGCTACGCACCCGGTAGGTGGAGCCGGCCGGCGCAGCCAACGGGGCCGGAGGGGCGGCGGGACGCGGCGGTGGCGCCACGGCAGCGGCCGGGGCGGGCGCGGGCGCGACGGGACGCGGCGGCGGCGCGGCGGGCTCCGGTCTGGCGACGCGCGGGGCCGCGACGGGCGCCGGCGGTACGGCCGCTTCCGGCGCGAACACCGGCGGATCGAGCAGCACGGTGTATTCGCGCAGCAGGCGGCCGCGCGGCCAGTTGACTTCCACGAGGAAAGTCACGAAGGGCTCGCTGATCGGCGCGCCCGAGTTGACCAGCAGCACGTTGCGGCCGTCCTCGCCCCGACCCACCCGGAACTGCAGGGAGTCCAGGAAGACGGGACGATCGAGTCCGTAGCGCTGGAACAACTCGCGCGATGCGAGCTGGGCATTGAGCGCGTTGAGTTCCTCGGCCGTCGGGGCGACGAGATCGATCTCGGCCGACAACGGCTCGTTCAATGCAGAGTTGAGACGGATATCGCCGAGGCCTAGCGAGAAGGCCGCTTGCGGCGCAAGCAACAGCGCCGACACGGCAGCGCGAAGTTTCCAGCTCATCTTGACTCCCAAACGGCCGTCGCCGACGCTCAAGGATCGACCCCGAACTGGCGAAATGAATGTGAAATCACTCACAAGTCCCTGATCGCACGGACTATAGCCTACAAACCCTATTTACCAAAATCTGGCAACGCGTCACGCAATTGGGATCGAAGCGACCCCGGTCGGCCTGCCGGCCGGGCCACGGGGGCCGGTCCGGGGCCGCCGCCGACGGGCCCGTGGGACGGCGAGTGGATCACCGGATGATCGCGGGCAGGTCGCGCAAGCCCGCGGCGGCGACGGTCATGGCCAGGAGCGCGATGCCGGCGCAGGCCATGAAGGCCGCCTCCGGCGACACCTCCTGCCAAACCCACCCGGCAACCAGGGCCCCGACCACGCCGCCGAGGCCGAACCCGATGCTGGCGTGCAGAGCCTGGCCGCGCGCCGATGCACCCCGGGGAAAGAGGGCCTGCACCAGCGAGACGGAGCAGAGGTGGAACATGCCGAAGCTGGCCAGGTGCAGGGTCTGGGCGAGGAACACCATCAGCGGAGACCCGGGCCAGGCGGCCAGCACCCACCAGCGCAGCGCCGTCGCGGCGAGCGCAGCGATCAACAGCCTCCTGATCGGAAACCGGCGCAGCAGCTGCGGCGCGGCCAGGAAGATGCCGATCTCGGCCGTCACGCCCCAGGCCCAGTACGCACCGATCGCGGCGCCGCCGTAGCCTTGCCGCTCCAGGTACAGGGAGAAGAAGTTGTAGTAGGCCCCGTGGCTCGCGAGCATCAGGAACGAAAGCACGAGGAACACCTGCACCCGGCGATCGCGCAGGGCGTCGCCGATGGCTGCGGGCGTCCCCCGGCCCGCCGCCGCCTCGCCGGGGCCGAGTCCCAGGAGGGAGGTCCAGGTCAGTCCCACAAGCACGGCCCAGACCCACGGCAGCACCTCGATGCCGGCGCGCTCGAGTCCCGGTCCGGCTGCCATCGAGGCGACGATGAAACCGACCGAGCCCCACAGGCGCAACCGGCCATAGCGTGGGGCATCGCTGCCGAGCCGCCCGAGCACGTGGGCGTCGTAGAGGGACATGACCCCGTTCCACAGGGCGCTGTAGACCGCCAGAACCACGACGATGCCCCAGAGCCCTCCTACCCACGGGAATGCGAGCGCACAGCCTGCCGCCACCAGCAGCGCGGCCCGCAGCAGGACGAGCGGCCGTCCGGAGGCGTCTGCCCAGTGCGCGTAGAGCGGCGGTCCGAGCACGCGCATGGCGGCGAAGACACTCATCACGAAGCCGATCGCGACGGCGTCCAGGCCGCGGTGCTCGAGATACACGGGCCAGTACGGTGCGAACAGGCCGACGGTGGCGAAGTACCAGAAGTACCCTCCCGCCATGCGCACCGGCTCGCGCGTCACCGTGGCGCTGCCGGGCTGGGGAGGGCGCCCTGGCTGCCAGCGCGGCCGCTCAACGAGGCGAGGTGATCACGGGCGTGGCCGAAGCCACGTCGCCGCACTGCGCGCGATGCCTCAGGTAGTGATCCATCACCACGATCAGGAGCATGGCCTCGACGATCGGCACGGCCCTCAGCCCGACGCAGGGATCGTGCCTGCCGGTCGTCACGATCTCGACCGCGTTGCCCTCGAGGTCGATGGTCCAGCCGGGCACCTGGATGCTGGAGGTCGGCTTGAGCGACACGTGCACGGCGAGGTCCTGCCCGGAAGTGATGCCGCCGAGCGTGCCGCCGGAGTGGTTGCTCCGGAATCCCGCCGGGGTCAGCTCGTCGCGATGCTCGCTGCCGAGCTGCGAAGCAACCGCGACACCGTCGCCGATCTCGACGGCCTTTGCGGCATTGATGCCCATCATGGCGTGAGCGAGGTCGGCATCGATCCGGTCGAACATCGGTTCGCCGAGGCCGGGCGGCACGTTGCGCGCGACGGCCGTGATGCGTGCGCCGACCGAATCGCCGTCCCTGCGCAGTTTCCAGATGTAGTCCTCGAGCTCGGGCAGCCGATCCGGGTCGGGGCTGAAGAACGGATTGGCGCGTGCCGCGGCCGGCTGCCTGGCCTCGATCTCGATCGGGCCCATGCGCGAGAGCCAGCCCTGCACCGTAAGGCCGATGCGCTCCCGCAGGTACTTCCGCGCGATCGCTCCAGCCGCCACCGTGGCGACCGTGATGCGGGCGGAGGAGCGACCGCCGCCGCGGTAGTCCCGGAAGCCGTATTTCTGCTGGTAGGCGTAGTCGGCGTGGCCCGGCCGGAAGCGGTCCTTGATCTTGTCGTAGTCCCGCGAGCGCTGGTCCGTGTTCTCGACCACGAGCCCGATCGACGTGCCGGTCGTGCGACCCTCGAACACGCCCGAGAGGATGCGCGCGGCATCCGGTTCCTTGCGCTGGCTGGTGAAGCGCGACGTGCCCGTGCGGCGCGGTTCGAGGTCCGCCTGGAGGTCGGCCTCGGACAGCTCGAGCCCCGGCGGGCAGCCGTCCACGACCGCACCGAGCGCGGGACCGTGGCTCTCGCCGAAGGTCGTGACGCAGAACAGCTTGCCGAGCGTGTTTCCTGACATGCGTTGTCCTTCAGGGGCTCAGGATGCCAGTGCCTGGCGGTGACTGCGCAGCCCGGCGGCCGTCAGCAGGAACACCCCGCCTCCGCCGTGCTCGAACTCGAGCCACGTGAAGGGCACCTCCGGCCAGCGTCGCCGCACCGCCCCCTCCGTGTCCCCGACCTCCACGACGAGGACGCCACCGCGCTCGAGGTGGCGCTCCGCACCGGCGAGGATCCGCTCGACCACGTCGAGTCCACGGCGCCCCGCGGCCAGCCCGAGCCGCGGCTCGCGCGCGTACTCGGCCGGCAGCAGCCCCACGTCGCGCGCGGGCACGTAGGGCGGGTTGCTCACGATGATATCGTAGCGGCGCGGGCCGACCCCGTCGTAGACGTTGGACAGCCGCGTGCGCACGCGCTCCTCGAGGCCGTGGGCCCGGATGTTGCGCGCGGCCACCTCGAGGGCCGCGTGCGACACGTCCACGGCATCGACCCGCGCCTCGGGGAAGGCGTGCGCACAGGCGATGGCGATGCAGCCGGAGCCGGTGCCGATGTCCAGCACGCGCCGGACCCGTCGCGCGTCGATCCAGGGGGCGAAGCCGCTCGTGCACAGCTCGGCGATGGCCGAACGCGGCACGAGCACGGCCGGCGTGACCTCGATCTCGTGGCCGGCGAACCAGGTCCGCCCGGTGAGGTAGGCGCTCGGAACGCGCTCGCGGATGCGCCGCGCGACGAGCTCGCGCACCCGCTCGCGGCCCGGGGCGTCGACGCGCCTGGAATAGGCTCTCGGCGCGTCCTCGTGCGCGATGCCGAGCGCGTGGAATACGAGCGCCCCGGCCTCGTCGAAGGCGTTGTCGGTGCCGTGTCCGAAGTGCAGGCCTGCCCGCCCCAGCCGGCGCGCCGCCCAGGCCACGAGTCCGCCTACGTCGGTGTCGGGCGGGAGCCGGGGATCGCGGCGCCGGGCTGTCGCGGGCATGGGTCGATTGTAGCGGTTGCGCGCCGGGGCCCTGTGGGATAATCGGGAGCGATCACCGATGCCGTGAGTCCCTTCTGCTGCTCCGCATGTCGAACACGCTGCGCATTCCCCTGCTCGTTCTCGTCGCGGTCGCCGGTGCGGCCGCGGGCATGTGGCTCGCCCGGCATGGCGCGCCCGAGCCGAGGGCACTCGCGCTCGAGCGGGCGACGCTGTTCAGCTCGCCGCGCGCGATGCCGCCCTTCCAGCTCGTCGACGACGCCGGCGATTCGTTCGGCCCGGACCGGCTCACAGGGCACTGGAGCATCCTGTTCTTCGGCTTCACCCACTGCCCGGACGTGTGCCCGTCGACGCTGGCGACACTCGCCGCCGTGCGACGCGAGCTCGCCGACCTGCCCTCGTCCGCCCGTCCCGAGGTGTTCCTGGTGTCGGTCGACCCGGTGCGCGACACGCCAGAGCGCCTGGCGGAGTACGTACGGTTCTTCGAGCCGAGCTTCACCGGTGTCACCGGCACGCAGGAGTCCATCGAGTCCCTGACACGCGCGCTCGGGGTGGCGGTCGTCGTGAACCCGCCGGATGCGCAAGGCCAGTACAGCGTGGACCACACGGCGACGTTGTTCCTGGTCAACCCGGACGGTGCCATGGCGGGCGTCTTCGGCACCCCGCATACTGTCGACGGTATCACCCACGACTACCGGCTGATCCTTGCCGCCGCCGACCCGCGCTCTTCATGACACCCGATTCCCGCTCACTCTCCGGACGGCTGTTCGTCGGCGCGCAACACCTGCTGCCCCAGCATCTGCTCTCGCGAGGCATGCACGCCCTCGCGCGTTCGCGCTGGAGCCCTCTCAAGAACCTGTTCATCCGGAGCTTCCTGCGCTTTTACGCGGTGAACCTCGCGGAAGCGGAACACAGCGACCCGACCGCCTACGAGAGCTTCAATGCATTCTTCACCCGTGCCCTGAAGCCGGGCGCGAGGGTCATCGATCGGGCAGCCGAGGCGCTCGTCTCGCCGGTCGACGCCGTGGTGAGCCAGGCCGGTCGCATCGAGCGCGACATGCTGCTGCAGGCCAAGGGCATCCACTACGCCGCCGCCGCGCTGCTCGGCGGCGACGCAGCGCGCGCACGGCCGTTCGAGGGCGGCCGTTTCGCGACTCTGTACCTCGCACCGTACGACTACCACCGCATCCACATGCCCCTCGCCGGCACGCTGACCTCGGTGACCTTCATCCCCGGGGACCTGTTCAGCGTCAACGCCGTGACCGCGGCGGGCGTGCCCGGCCTGTTCGCCCGCAACGAGCGAATCGCCTGTCTCTTCGACACGGCCGTCGGTCCCGTGGCGATCGTGCTGGTCGGGGCGCTGTTCGTCGGGAGCATGAGCCTCGCCTGGCTGGGCGAAGTTGAGGTCGATGGCTCGAAGGCACCCCGCGAGCTGCCGCTCGGCGAGGCCTTGCCCGCCTTCGACAAGGCCGCCGAGCTCGGTCGCTTCAACATGGGCTCGACGGTCATCGTGATGCTGCCGCCCGACGCGGTGGAGTGGTCGTCGGGGCTGACGCCGGGCTCCGCGGTCCGCCTGGGCGAGCGCATCGGCACGCTGCGGCGATGACCGCAGCCGACTGGCGGCCCACCGCGAGCGTCGCGACGCTTCGCGCGCGGGCGCTGATGCTCGGCCGGATCCGCGCCCATTTTGCCGAGGAACGCGTGGTGGAAGTCGAGACGCCGCAGCTCTCCAGCGCCGCGGTCACCGACGTGCACCTCGCATCGATACCGGCCAGGGTCGAGGGTGTCGGCGCGGTCTTCCTGCACACCTCCCCGGAGTACGCGATGAAACGCCTGCTCGCGGCGGGACTCGGCGACTGTTACCAGGTCTGCCGCGTGTTTCGGGACGGCGAACGGGGCCGCCTGCACAATCCCGAGTTCACGATGGTCGA
>Ga0209536_100001482_pt1 | contig 38761 bp, 31 predicted proteins | sample DeeMarSeWOR28_12_FD_187461 | JGI IMG/M metagenome (GOLD analysis project Ga0209536, IMG submission 187461) | Marine sediment microbial communities from White Oak River estuary, North Carolina - WOR-2-8_12 (SPAdes) (version 2) | ecosystem: Environmental > Aquatic > Marine > Intertidal zone >... | reverse complement strand
CGCTTTGGCCTGCCTCTTTTCTCTCTGGAATCCCGTGAGCCCCTGCGGCATTTTGATATAATCGGCTTCAGCGTGCTGTACGAGCTAAACTATACCAATATTCTGCTGATGATGGATCTTGCGGGTATTCCGTTGAGAGCAGATCAAAGAGATGCTTCATTTCCATTGATCATTGCCGGTGGTCCCTGCACCTGCAATCCAGAGCCGATCGCCGATTTTTTTGATGCTCTGGTAATTGGCGACGGAGAAAGGGTCATTATGGAGCTGGCGCTGGCCTGGCTCCGCTGGAAAGATGACGGGGACTGCGATAAACAAACGCTGCTCAAACAATGGTCCCGAATCGAGGGTGTCTATATACCCGCATTTTTTGCTCTTCAAATCGATAGAAATGGATTTCAGTCCCTGCAGCCCCGTCAAGCCGATTATTCTCGGGTGAAACGAGCCATTATTGACGATCTGGACCAGGCACCCTTTCCTGAAAAACCCATTGTTCCCTATGGGAAACCGGTGCACGATAGGCTTCGGCTTGAAGTGTCACGGGGTTGCACCCGCGGCTGCAGGTTTTGCCAGGCGGGAATGATTTACCGTCCCGTCCGGGAACGTTCTCCGCAGAAATTAGTCTCACTGGCCAATGCCGCCATTGCTGCCACCGGGTATGAAGACCTGTCACTGCTTTCACTGAGTACCGGTGATTACGGATGTATCATACCCCTGATGGAGCAATTGATGGCACGCTTTAGCTCTGAGCATGTCGCCGTTTCTCTGCCTTCTTTGCGTGCGGGCACCTTAACACCGGAACTAATGGAGCTGATCAAAAAAGTCCGCAAAACCGGTTTTACGATTGCACCCGAAGCCGGAAGCCAGAGATTGAGGGACGTTATCAACAAGAATATCAGTGAGCCTGAAATCTTTGAAACCGTCAAAGATGCCTTTCGCCTGGGCTGGCAGGTCATCAAACTCTATTTTATGATCGGTTTGCCGACAGAGACCGAAGCCGATTTGCAGGCGATCGTTGACATGGTCAAGAGGCTTCGCAGGATCAAAATTTCGCATCAGCATGGAACTAAAATCAATGTCAGCATAGCGACCTTCATCCCTAAAGCCCATACACCGTTTCAATGGGCGTCCCAGATGCCGCTGGATTCGTCCATGGAAAGGATAAACTGGATCAAGCATCAGCTAAATCTTCCAGGTATTCAATTCAAATGGCAAAATCCAGAAGTCAGCTTTCTGGAAGGTATTTTTGCCCGCGGAGACCGCCGTTTGGCCTCCCTTTTGGAGGTGGCCTATAAGAAAGGATGCAAGTTTGACGGCTGGAGTGATAAGTTCAGCTTTGCCCTCTGGAAGGAAGCCATTGCTGAGGCGGGTGTCGATTTTGATTTTTTTACTGTGCGCCGCAGGGATATCCATGAAGCGCTGCCCTGGGATCATATCGACACCGGGGTGAATAAACGATTTTTGATTGAGGAATGGAAAAGATCCATACAGGCAGGGTCCACCGCAGACTGCCGCAATGGCGACTGCATCGTTTGCGGGGTATGTGACTTTGATCAGATCGAACCCAGGACATTTCGTCAAGCGGCTTTTTGCAATCCAAAAGTGTCACCGGCAGCAGCCGATTCAACGGCGGCGTTTAAGAAACTGTCCCTGGATTATTCGAAATTGGGCCCCGCGAAATATTTCGGTCACCTTGAGCTGGTCAATATTTTCCTAAGGGCCCTGAGACGGGCCGGTATCCCTGTAAAATTCAGCCAAGGATTTCATCCCAAGCCCAAGGTTTCATTTGAGGATCCCTTGCCCGTGGGTCTGGAAAGCCAGCATGAAATCCTTTATTTAACCGTTCCTGATGATATCGGCACTCAGAAGGTTGTCGATACCTTAAATGCCAATCTGCCCGAAGGTCTTTTCGTGAATAGCTGCCGGGTGACTTCAAAAAAGGCGGCGCAAAAGGCCATCCGCTCCCACACCTATAAAGCGACCCTGATGGACGGGAGCTTTAATGAAAAAGATTTGCAATCTTTTCGGCAGTGTTCCGAATTCATTGTCGAACGCAAGAATCGTAAAGGAAAGTTGAAAAAGATTGATTTAAAGGCTATGGTGTTGGAAATAAATTTAATTGATCCCGGATGCTTGCAGATGAAATTAGGTTCCGAACCGGGGAAGACGCTTCGACCGGCGGAAGTGCTTCGCCAGATTTTTTCGATCCCCGAGGAGCAGATCAAGCAGGTTCAGCTGGTCAAAATTGATTCAGGATGAAGCAGGTGAGCGTTTTACCTGCCATTGAAAATTGCAGGTTGCTATGACAGCCTGCAGATTCGAAAATCAATCGATTAACTTCCTATTGGAGACTGGATTTGAGGGCTTAAAAGGGATGTATAAGCAGCTGGTCATCAATGTTACCGAACATGAGACTCGGGTTGCCCTTTTGGAGGATGGAACCATCGCCGAAATTTATATTGACCGCGGGGGCGATTCGGATATTGCCGGCAATATATACAAAGGCAAAGTGTTGCGGGTGCTGCCGGGTATGCAGGCAGCATTTGTGGATATCGGACTGAATCAGGCGGCTTTTATCTACGTTGACGATATTTACAGTGATGGTTTCAAGGAGTATGAAAAGCTATTCAATATCGAATCGGAAAATGATGAAAACCTGCCGAATGAGAATAAAAATATCGCCTCCAAAAAGAAGCGCGAATTTCAGATCGAAGAACTCATCGCAGAGGGGCAGGAAATCCTGGTCCAAGTGGCAAAATCCCCCATGGGAACAAAGGGTGCACGGATTTCATCCTACATCTCGCTGCCCGGGCGATTTCTCGTTTTAATGCCCACATCCGATCATATCGGTGTTTCAAGACGCATTGAAGATGAGACAGAGCGGGAGCGCTTGAGAGATTTAGTGCAATATCTTAAAACCAAAGACTACGGCTACATTGTCAGAACCGCTGCTGAAGGTGAAAGGGAAGAAAAACTTGCCTATGAAATGGGATTTCTGAACAACTTATGGGAAAACATTCAGAAAAAATATGAAACCGCCGCGACACCATCCCAGCTGCACCGTGAACTTTCAGTTAGCCTGCGCGCAGTGCGTGATCTTCTTATCCACGAAGTTGAAAAACTGGTCATCGATTCAAAACCGACTTATGAAGCCGTGTTGTCATTTTTGGACACTTATATGCCAAGTTTGAAAGACCACGTAGTTCTGTATGAAGGCCTCGAGCCGGTTTTTGATGCCTACACGCTGGAAGGCGACATATCCAGGGCCATAAAGCGGAAAATATGGCTAAAATCCGGCGGCTATATTTTGATTGAACATACTGAAGCACTCACCGCCATAGATGTCAATACCGGTCGGTACGTTGGAAAATTCAATCTTGAAGAAACAATTTTAAAAACCAACCTTGAAGCCGTAAAAGAAATTGCCTACCAAATTCGACTGAGAGACATCGGCGGCATTATTGTTATCGATTTTATTGATATGGAGCGAAAGTCCAATCAGGAAAAAGTATTCAATGCCTTGAAAGAGGCTTTAACAAAAGACAAGAGCAAGACCCATGTCCTGCCCATGTCTGAAATGGGGCTCATCCAGATGACGCGCAAACGAACCCGAGAGCCCCTGACACGCATTATGTGTGAGCCCTGCGCTTATTGTGAAGGTGAAGGATATCATCTTTCCCGACAATCTATTTGTTTCAATATATATCGTGAAATTTTACGTGAAACCGGTGATTTGAACGGCCGGCGCTTGACGCTGCGAGTGAATCCGGAAATCGCCAAATTTTTGCATGAGGAGGAAGATGAAATCATAACCTCCCTCGAGCAAACGACCGGAAAAGAAATTATCATTTACCCCAACCCTCAATTCCACATGGAAGAATTTGACATTTATGAGATAAATAAATGAGCAGTCCGGCTGTTTTTACCAACACCTTTACCACGATGGGTGCATCCCCATGTTCATCGCTGGCAGCCCGCCCGGGGGCATTGCGTAAATTAAAAAACACCCCAACGCCTCAAATAAATAGTCTTGACATGATTTTAGTCTTATGATTAAGTCATTGGGTTTTGGATATAATATCGCATCGGGCCTCTGAAGATCTGTACTTCATGATGCTCGATTTTTTTGACCCGCTGCGGACAAGGGTTTAATTATCAGCCTCTGGGGTGATTGTAATAATTGCGATGGATACCCCGTTGGTTGCAGCGGGGAAGGGCATTAAGGAAACAATAACATTAAGACTAAATCATAATTAATAGAGGATCTGAGTAATGAAGCGCACTTTTCAGCCAAGCAGGATCCGGCGAGCCAGAAATCATGGATTTCGCAAACGAATGTCCTCCAAGGCCGGCCGGAGAATTATAAACAGAAGAAGAGCAAAGGGGCGAGTCCGACTGGCCGGATGAAGCTCAACCGATCCCATCTACGGTAAAAACGACCGGGCAAAGCGCATTTGAAAATATATCGTTGATCGGAAAATAGATGAAATACCTATTTATTTCAGGTGGTTAAAGGTAAATTTGTTTTTGGGCTTCTCTTTTACCAAAGCAGACAGAATTTTAAAGCGCAATGAGTTCATCGAAATCTCTAAAAATGGCCGGCGGATACAAGACGAGTATTTTATCGCAAATTTTGCCCCCGGACGTTTCGATCGTTGCCGGCTGGGAGTTACCGTGATCAGGAAGGTCGGCGGAGCTGTGAAGCGGAACAGAATTAAACGTCTGGTCCGGGAATATTTTCGTTTAAACAGACAGCTGGTTACGGGTCATTGGGATATTAATATTATCGCCAAAAAAAAAGCTGCAGACCTTTCATCGGAGAAGGTATTCGCATCGTTGCAAAACCTTTTTGACCGAATATCGAGTTGTGTTGATCAATAAAAAACTTATAACAATTCCATTTCTTACTCTGATCAGGGCATACCAATATATTTTGTCCCCGGTTTTTGGTCCAACATGCCGTTTTTATCCAACCTGCTCGGATTATGCCTATCAAGCCATACAGCGTCATGGTGCGCTAAAAGGTCTCTTCTTGGCTCTAAAACGGATTTTACGGTGTCATCCTTTTCATGCGGGCGGCGTTGACCCGGTGCCCAAATGATCCGGGGCATTTGGCCTGGCCAATCGGAGGCAGCCTTTTGGTTTTTTTACCATCCCGCTAGAATATTGCCCGGCACATAGGTGAACTTTATTGCGGAATTTTTTCATTCAATCTCTCGTACTCGAGCACTTAGGAGACTATAATGGAACAAAAGCGGTTGATCATAGCGATATGCCTTTCCATCGTCGTATTCTTGGCATGGCACCTTTTCTTTGCTGAAAAAGAAGCGCTTAAAAAGCCCGTTCAAACCAAACAGGAGCAGCCCGCGACCACAGCGCAACCGGCAGCACCAGAACCGCAAGCCCAGGTGGAAAAAGAAACTGGTGCTTCTGACAAATCCGTCTCCCCGATAACCCAGGCGCAACCTGCCAGACCAGCCAAGACCATCAGCATTGAAACGCCCCTTTACACGGCAAAGATTTCAGAAAATGGCGCTGCCTTTGCCAGCTTTGTTTTAAAAGCCTACCGGGAAAAATCCGAAAAGGATTCACCCTTGAAAGAACTTCTTTCCCCGGATCTGCAAATTGAAACTGCGAAAGTCGGATTTTCCGGAAAGAGTGTTCCCGGGCTTGAAAATGCTGTTTTTTCAATCGAGCCTGAGCTGGAGACCCTAAATGTGACAGACAGCCTGCAGCATCTCACCTTCTATTGGGAATCAGACACGGGCGTTCGCATTGAAAAGACCTTTTCATTTTCTCCCGATACCTATCTGATCGGCTTTGAAGTTGTCGTTAAAAATGGCTCCGCCCGGACGATTCAGGATCATTTAACATTATCGGCTGTCGGCAAATCCCCTCAAGATACGCGCATGTATGGTTTTGAAGGTCCCAGCGCACTGATCAACGACCAGGTGGTGGAAGTCAAGATCAAAGATATTGCCGAAAAGAACACCTATACCGGCAACCTGAAATGGCTGGCCATCCAGGACCGCTATTTCATCAACAGCATCATTTCAAAGGATATAAAGGAAGCCAGCATGCTGCTCTCCCTGATACCGGATCAGGGTATCCTTGCGCAGTATGTGCAGCCGCAGACCACCATCGGCCCGGGGGCACAGCTGCAAGCCGAATACTTTCTCTTTTTGGGTCCCAAAAGCATGAGGATAATCAGGGGCGTTGGACATGACCTCGGCAAGGCCATTGATTTCGGTATGTTTACCTTTATTGCCAAACCCTGCCTGTGGCTGATGAACTTTTTACACGATTATATTCCCAACTATGGTCTTGCCATCATTATTTTGACCATTTTAATCAAGATTGTGCTCTGGCCCCTGGGGTCAAAAAGCTACAAATCGATGAGCGAGATGAAAAAAATCCAGCCGCTGATGAAAGATATCCGGGAGAAACATAAAGACGACAAGAAAAAAATGAATGAAGAGGTAATGGCCCTTTACAAAACTTACAAGATCAACCCCTTGGGCGGCTGCCTTCCCATGGTCGTCCAAATTCCTGTATTTTTTGCGCTTTACAGGATGTTGTACTCGGCCATTGAGTTGCGTCACGCGCCGTTTTTCCTGTGGATTAATGACCTTTCTGCCCCGGATCGGCTTTTTCGTTTCGGCTTTGAAGTTCCATTTATGGAACCCCCTTATGGAATTCCCGTTCTGACCTTAGTGATGGGAGGTACCATGCTCTTGCAGCAAAAGATGTCACCGCCCATGGGTGATCCCACGCAAGCAAAAATGATGATGCTGATGCCCGTCGTTTTTACCGTGATTTTTATCAATTTTTCATCCGGGCTTGTTCTTTACTGGCTGGTGAACAACGTTTTATCGATAGCACAACAATATTACATACAGAAGAAATATGCCTGATGACGGAGGTTTTAATGGCGACTTCCTTGGAATTTAAAGGAAAAAATATCGATAAAGCCCTCGAAACAGCAAGTGCGACACTTAAGATACCGAAAGATCGGCTGAAGTATAAGGTTATTTCCTATGGATCCAGTGGCATTTTTGGGTTAGCCGGGACCCGAAAGGCTCGAATCCGGGTTATCCCGATTCAATCGCCCCACGAATTGCCGGCGGTTGCGAATGATGACAATACGATCACAGAAGCCATGGCTGCAACAGTTGAGCCGGATTTTCCAGGCCAGAAGTATTCTAAAGATCAGAATTCGGCAGATGACCGGCAGTTTTATGATCTGCCTGAAGATCCCCTGGATCTGGGCCGCAGTGTGCTCCAACGAATTGTCGATTCCATAACCGATGATGCTCAAGTTGCAGTTGCGAAAAATTCGGATGAGGTTCTATTCAATGTTGCGGGCGGAAATGCTTCTCTGCTTATCGGCAAACGGGGACAAACTTTAGAGGCCATCCAATCTATAGTCGAAAAGGCCGTCAATAAACACAACCACAATCGAATTCGGATCAGGGTTGACATCGAAGGCTATCTGGAAACCAGGCGGTCCAACCTGGAAAAAATGGCCCTGCGTCTGGCTGATAAATCTGCACGAATCCACAAACCGATATCCCTGGGTCAGATGAGTGCCTACGATCGCAGAATTATTCATCTGGCCTTAAAAAATCATCCGGGCGTCAGAACTCAAAGTAAAGGAGAGGGGTATTTAAGAAAACTCGTTATTTTTCCCAGAAAAAACAACGATAAAAGAAAAAGCGAACAGGAAGTCCGATCGTAGTTGCCCGCGTTATTGTCATTATCAGTTTTATCACCTGCCCGATGCCAGTATTTAAAAGCGCTTTTTTCAGCTCGACGGACTTTGGCCCCTCCAATTGTGAAATCTTTAAAAATGGAACCCAAGATCGGCATGACACCGCTCAATCAGGACGATGAGCTCAGATAATGTTTATTGAAGCGAAATGGATAATTCAACGATAGCTGCGATTGCCACACCCAGCGGGAGGGGCGGCATTGGCATAATCAAAGTTTCCGGGGCGGAGGCCATTTCTATCGCCGCTGCAATTTTTCGCCATCGGAATCGTCGCTTACCCGCGGCCTCAAAAACATCAGCCAGGCATTCAGGTCCGGGTGACATCGCGTTTCAATCTCACCGGCTCTATTATGGTTATATCGTGGATCCGGCAGACGAAAGCCTATTGGACGAGGTATTGCTCTCGGTTATGAAAGCACCTCAAACCTATACCTGTGAAAACCTGGTTGAAATCAATTCTCATGGCGGGCCTGTTGTTCTGCAATCCATCCTGGCACTGGTATTAAAACACGGAGCCCGTCTGGCAGAACCGGGAGAATTTACGCAGAGAGCCTTTCTCAATGGGAGGATTGATTTGACTCAGGCCGAGGCTGTCATTGACATTGTGAATGCCAGGACCGAGAAATCCCTTCAGATTGCGACCGCTCATGCGGGCGGCCGCTTGAGAAAAAGGGTAGAATCGATACAGCAGCCTCTTGTTAGGATGCTCACGCGTGCCGAAGCGGGTATTGATTTTCCGGAAGACGTGGAAGATCTAATTGATCAGACCGCGGTGGGCGAAATCAGAGAAAAAGTGGTCGATCCCCTCGAAAAGCTTATCCGGGATTATTTGGACTCCCATGTTCTCAGAGACGGACTTAAAGTGGCTGTGGTGGGCAAGCCGAATGTGGGTAAATCCAGCTTAATGAACAGACTGGTTGAAAAGGATCGTGCCATCGTTACTTCAATACCTGGAACAACCCGGGATGTCATTGAAGAAACCTTGAACATAAGGGGAGTTCCATTAGTTCTATCGGACACCGCCGGTTTTCACGAAACAGACGATCCTGTCGAATCCATTGGTGTCGAGAAAACCATTGCCAACGCAAACGGTTCTGATTTGATATTATTTTTAACCGAGGCCAATACCCCCTTAAGCGATGAGGATTATCAGCTTTACGACCGGATAAAAGGCAAACCGTTGATTATTGTTCTGAACAAAATTGACCTTGTTTGCGGCAAACCCGCCGCCTGTGTTCCGGAACGCTGGACAGGCTATCCGGGTATTCGAATATCGGCATTATATGGTCAGGGGATCGATTCTTTGAAAGACAAGATCATCGAAACAACCCGGGGAGATTATCCGATTGATCTGAACGAAACGATTGTTCCCAACCTAAGGCAAAAAATCGCTCTCGACAAAAGCCTTGCCGCCGCAAAAGGTGCTATTGCGGAATTGAAAAATGGCGCCTCCACCGAACTGGTTGCCATCAATCTCAAGGAAGCAATCGATTCCTTGGGTGAGGTTATCGGCACCAATGTTAAATTGGATATTTTAGACAAAGTTTTCAGCCAGTTTTGTATCGGCAAATAGCTGTTCCACGTGAAACCCTAATTCGCCGTGGACCAGAAAAGCCGTCGTAGGGAAACCATTAAAAAATATTTCCACAACGCGACACCTCAGATAATGGATCAATGTTTCACGTGAAACAAGAAAAAGCGACCGGAGGTGGCCTCAAAACCACTTCTAAATAAGGAGACAATACAACACTCATGGAACTCGATTTAAGACCTTACTTTAAAAAATATGAGAACCTGGTTGCAGCTGTGGACGGAGCGTTTGAGCGCGTCCGCCGGGCGCATGCTGCTTGCGTGAAATGCAAAGAGGGCTGTGCCGACTGCTGCTACGCTTTATTTGATCTTACCCTGATCGAGGCAGTTTATATCAACCACAAGTTTAATGAAAAATTCAAAGGCACTGATAAAATCGATTTGCTTGAGAAGTCCAGCAAGGCCGATCGCAGAATTCACAGACTAAAACGCAAGGCCTTTAAAGCGCTCCAGGCCGGAAAAAATGAAGGAGAAATTCTGGCCGAAATGGCCCTGGAGCGTGTCAGGTGCCCGCTGCTCAGCGAAAAAGATCTCTGTGATCTTTATGACCATCGACCCATTACTTGCCGTTTCTATGGCATTCCCACCGCAATCGGCGGCACAGGGCACACCTGCGGACGGTCGGGTTTTAAAAAAGGGGAGCAATACCCGACAGCAAATCTGGATGCTGTTCATAGCAAGCTGCAAGAAATTTCCGCTGAGCTTTTGCGGGACATCAAGTCCAGAAATATCCGGCTGGCGGATATACTGGTTCCCCTTTCCATGGCCCTGATAACGGATTACGATGATGCTTATCTCGGTATCGGCGAGGAACAAGCCGCGGAAAAATTACCGCCCAGTCGTCACAAGAAGAGGATAAAATAGATGAGCGAATTCTCCGCCCAAGAGGCTGAAGACCGAAAAAAGGCTGTTTTTGACAGCATGTCGCCCCGTCGCCAGAAGCATATTTTAAAAAAGCTCGGTTATGATAAATGGGACCCATTTGAAGCACCCAAAGACCCCATTGATATACGCAAGGACAGAACCCAGCGCACCACCCAAATGCTTGTCAGGGATTTTTTGCAGTCGCGCAGTTCCGAGGGATACAGCAATTCATATGGTCGGGGTGTTCTGGAAATGGCCCTTGGAATCATCAACGAAGAAGACCGTTTTAAAGGCATGTATGAATTTGCATGCTGGTACCAGAATTTGTTGAAGAAAGAAGGGCTGGAAGAATAACGAATCGACGGTTGACCGGCGCAAAGCTGCAGCCCCATCCAGTTCAATCCACGATCCACCACCGGGCATCCAAACAGATTGCCATTTTTTTTCGGTATTTGGGATATAGATCCTCCCCATATCTGCCCCCGGCTTGCCCCGAGCAGGCCTTTGGGCATGGTGTCTCAGGATTAGTTTGCAGGACCTTTGTATATCGCCCCAAAGTTTAGTGATGATTAATAAAAAATTTGACTCCGCATGCCTTTAATGCTAGGTTGCTGATTCCGATTAAACAAAATTTTCCTGCATAAGGAGGTCTAGATATGAGCTGGGATTATGTTTTGGAGCTCATCACGAACATACTCATTACCCAGACCGGACTGCCCAACCTGATTTTCAAACAGGTTATCATGATGGCAGTTGCGTTTTTTTTCATGTATCTGGCGGTTGCCAAGCGATATGAACCACTGCTTCTTGTGCCCATAGGATTTGGAATTTTCCTTGTCAATTTTCCCCTGGCACCGCTGATGGGCTATACCGAACACGGCTATCCCGAATTGCTCAGGGCTTTTTATCGATACGGTATCGAGTGGGAAATCATTCCCCCGATGATTTTTCTCGGCCTCGGGGCGATGACCGATTTCGGTCCTCTCATCGCCAATCCTAAAACGCTCATCATCGGCGCCGGCGCCCAGCTCGGTGTTTTCATTACTTACATCGGCACCCTTTTTTTTGGTTTTACCCTCAAAGAAGCCGCCTCCGTGGCCATTATCGGCGGGGCCGACGGACCCACGACAATTTACCTGACTGCCAAGCTTGCGCCCCAACTCCTCGGTGCCAATGCCCTGGCCGCCTACTCGTATATGGCCATGGTGCCGCTTATCCAGCCACCCATTATGCGGTTGATGACCACCTCCGCCCAGCGTCGCATTAAAATGCGTCAGCTCAGGCCGGTTTCAGCCCGCGAAAAATTACTTTTCCCGCTAATTGCGGCGGTCCTGATTATTTTGCTTATTCCTGCCGTCGCGCCCTTGATGGGGATGTTTATGTTCGGAAATTTCATAAGAGAATGTGGTGTTGTCAAGCGCCTGTCCGATACCGCCCAGCACTCTATGATGAACATCATCACTATCCTTTTGGGTCTTTCCGTAGGGGCGACAATGAAGGCAGAGGTCTTTTTGAGCTGGAAGCCGCTTCTCATTTTCGGATTCGGGCTGCTCGATTTTGTGGTGTGCACCTTCGGCGGCATTTTGACGGTTCACATCATGAACCGGTTTTTAGATGAAAAGATTAATCCCCTGATTGGGTCGGCCGGCGTATCCGCGGTGCCCATGGCCGCCCGTGTCTCGAATTCGGAAGGCTTGAAAGCGGACCCGACCAATTTCTTGCTGATGCACGCCATGGGTCCGAATCTGGCCGGAGTTATCGGCTCAGCGGCTGCAGCAGGAATGTTTATCGCCATGTTCCAGTAGGAGGATGCCATGAAAAAAGTCAATCTGCACTTTTTAATCAACGGCCTTTGGGCCTGGCTTTTTTTCACTTTTTTGGTTTTGATCTTCATGCCGTCTAGCACATGGGCCGCTTTTGAAGAGGACCGCGAAAAACCCGATCCAGAATTCTCGCGCACAGGTGGCAGGATAACGGCGAAACTGCTTCCAAGGGCAAAGAGCAGCAGCATTCTGATCGATTTTGAAGTTTCCGGGGGCAAATTGGCGGCTGTCCGGGGTATGGACTTTGATAAAGCCGATGGGCCGAGCGTTGACCAAAAGGATTTTAAATCCGCCCTTTTTGTTGTTGAAGTCCAGGACCTGGCCCCGGGAGCCGAGACCAAGGTTTCGATCATATCTGATTTCTTCATTCGGTCGACCCAATACTGGATCTATAACCCCAAGTTGGACTCACCCTGGATGGATTCCAAAGCGAGCAATTTGGATCGTGGTGATCGTATCCAGGAGCTCGTCATTGGCGTAAAAGACGGCGGAGTGTTTGATTCGGACGGCGTCGAGAATGGAAAAATAATCATGGTGGGCGGGCCCAAGGATTCTTTCTGGGGTTATGCACTCGGAACGCTTTTTATCCGATATTTCGGTATATTTCTCGTTCTTTGTATTCTGATGCTTGGAATGTTGTTTTCCGGTAAAGTTTTCCAGTACTTAGAACGCCGAAAGGCCGAGGCCATGACCAAACCCGCGCGGTCGGGTTCCTCTGTGAAAAATGACGTCAAACCCGATATGCACAGGCTTAGTCTAGAGACGGATATGGCAGCGGCTATTGCAACCGCCCTGCATATGCATCTTGCCGGGCTGCGCAGTGCGGCGCCGATCCCATATCCTTCAAAGCAACCCGGATCCTGGGCCCAGCAGGGTCGCCAGCAGATTATGGGTGAACGGATGCTGAAGATCAATCGAAACAAGCATTAGAGGCGCTGCCGCCATGCTGGTGACGACTAATTGTCGAGGTAATATGAGGGTGTCAAAATGAAATATAAGATTGCCGTTGGTAAGAAAAAATTTGAGGTGGAAGTTGGAGAAGTGATGGACGGACTCGCCCAGGTGACTGTGGGCGATGAAACCTATGAAGTCAGCATTGAAAACTATGCAGATGTGATTGGCGCAGGGCAAATACGACTGCCGAACAAGGTTCAGCCCCCTCCCCGGGTGGAAACATCACAAGCGGCCGCTCCCCGGCCGTCTCCAGCTACCCAGCCTGCTGTGGCAACACCCCCGGCAGGAGAAGGCGCCGTTACAGCGCCAATCACGGGTCAGATCATTGATATAAAGGTTGACATCGGTCAGAAGGTGAGCGCCGGTCAGGTTGTCGCCACCATCGAAGCCATGAAAATGGAAAATGAACTGATGTGCGCCGTTTCCGGCAAGGTGCTTGAAATCCGAGTTCAACCGGGAGATCAGATAGCTGCGGGGGATGTTATCCTGTTCATCGGTTAGAAACGTTTTCAAAACACCATCTTACGCCCACTGGCGGCGTTGCCCCACGGATTGAAATGCTCACGTACCAACGTGTACGCTCCGTGTTCAATCCGCGTGGACGCCTTGCCATTGAACAGAAGTTGAGTTTTTTAAACCGTTTCTCATTCATTTTTTCGCGCATCCGCTCCGGCTTCACATTATTTTCTCGCCCATAGTTTAAAAAAATTCCGTATGACTTCCATTTTATGCTTAGCGGTCGCCGCGCCGGTATGGCTCCGCCAGCATTGCCGGAGCGTTCAATTTGCGGCTGTCCCACAGGGCACCGATGAAAAGAATAAGCAGGGTAGAAATATAGGGCAGCATAGCCAGGAAATTGGGTGGAATGCCCAGCGGTTGGAGCAGGTATTGCAGCACGAATATTCCCCCGAATAGGAATGCCCCGATTATCGCGCGCAAGGGGTTCCATAGTGCAAAAATCGTCAGAGCGATTACAATCCACCCTCTTCCGGCCGTCATGCCTTCGATCCAAGATTTACTATATGATGTAGAAAGATGGGCACCGGCCAAACCGGAAAATGCGCCGCCGACGATTACACACCAATACCGGATTCGATATATGTTTATGCCCTGGGCCTCGGTTGCTCTCGGATTTTCGCCAGCCGAGCGAATTTTTATCCCCAAGCGGGTATATTCGAGTGTAAACCAGGCGGCAACCGCCAGCAGAATCGCCATGTAAAAAAAAGGGCCGTGATTAAAAAATATCGGACCGATGATCGGGATGTCAGCTAAAACAGGTATGGGCCATGTCCCCATTTTTTGGGTCAGGGGTTTTCCGATAAAGGGTTTGCCAACCAGACCGGAAATACCCAGCCCGAGCATCGTCAGCGCCAATCCGGATACAACCTGGCTGGCTTGCAGGCTAATGGATACAAATGCATGTATAAAGGATATTGCTGCTGAAGCAACGATGGCCGCGAGCAAGCCGAACCAGGGGTTACCCGTTACAAAGGTTACAATAAAAGCGGTAACGGCGCCGATGGCCATAACACCCTCGACACCGAGGTTTAAAATCCCGGATCTTTCGCAGATCACCTCACCGATGGTACCCAAAAGCAAGGGGGTCCCGGCGATCAGTGTTCGCTGTGCTACAGAGATAATTATATCTTCCAAATTTTAGTTCCTTTTCGGACGCCATTGAAAGGTCAGCTGGTTTTTCAAGAAAAAATCACCCATAATCAGAAATACAAGCAACGTGCCGTTGAAAATCTGAACCGTTGCAGCCGGCAATCCCAGGGATATCTGAATGGCATCTCCGCCCACGAGAATTCCGGCAAAGAAAAAGGCCGATAGGATAACATAAAACGGATTTAACTTGGCCAGCCAGGCAACGATAATCGCCGTGTAACCATAACCCGAAGATATGGATTCCGGATAGCTTAAATAATGATGGATACCGGCGACTTCGCCAATCCCCGCCAGCCCGGCAGCGCCCCCGCTGATGGCCATGATGATCAGGGTGGTTTTGAAAAAATCAATGCCTGAATATTTGGCCGCGTCCGGGTTTTCACCAATGACCCGAACTTCGTAACCGAATCGGGTTTTATACACTGCGATTCCAAGCATAATGACCGTTACGACGGCAACCAGCAGGGTCGCATAATGAATCCGCGAACCCGGTATCAAAGATAAAATTGCCGATAGCGGCAGATCATCAGTATAGGGAAATCCGAATTTCGTTTTACCCCGCCAGGGACCTACGATCAGAAGGGTCATGAATTCATTGCAAATGTAATTCATCATCAAGGTCGATATGACTTCGTTGATAGAGAATTTGATTTTAAGTATCGCTGGAATCAGCCCCCAGAGGGCACCGCCGATAAATCCGGCCAGAAACATCAGCGGAACAATGATTGCCGCCGGCAGGTGAGGCCCCCAGTTCAGCCCGACCCAGGTGCCGAAAATCGCGCCCATCAGCAGCTGGCTCTCGGCCCCGATATTCCAGAATTTGGCCCGGAAGGCTAAAGTCAGGCCGCCTGCGATCAAGATCAGAGGAATGGCCTTGGTGACGGTTTCTTTGAGGCCATACATACTGCCGAAAGACCCGCTGAAAATCTTGGCAATGGCATAAAGCGGATTTACCCCGGAAAACAAAAAAATCAAGCTGATCGCCAAAAGCCCTGCAGCCAGTGAAAACACCAACGACAGGAATGAATGCCGCGGCAGGATGTCGATTCGGTCAGTAACCTTTATTTTCAGCATTTTGCCACCACCGGTGCTAGAGGCGCAACGAGCCGGCCATCATCAGGCCGATGTCTTTCAATCGCGGATCGTAAGCATCTAAAATTCCCATAAATTCGCCCTGAAACATGATCGCGATACGATCACAGAGTTCGAAAATCTCTTCCAGATCCTCAGAAACCAGCAGCACAGCGCCGCCCTCTTTTCTGCGTTTGAGCAGCTGGTTGCGCAGGTATTCGGTGGCACCGACGTCGAGGCCGTATGTCGGGTGGCTTGCCACCAGCAAGGATGGATTTTCACTGATTTCCCGACCCAAAATCAATTTTTGAATATTTCCCCCGGACAGATTTTTTGTTTGAACATGAACCGAGGGGGCAAGGACATTAAAGTCGGAAAGCAGATGCTGGGCGTGTTGTCTGATTTTATTGTAGGCCAGGAAAAGTTTGTTGGAATACTTTTTTTTGTGGTGTTGCTTTAAAATGGCGTTGTCATACAAATACAGGCCGGGTGCAACGCCATATCTGATCCGTTCCTCCGGAACGTGGGCCACCCCTGTGTTGTAAATGTGTCGAGCCGATTTATTGGTAATATCGGTGCCCTCGAAAATAATTTTTCCGGATTCGATGCGTCGCAGGCCGGTGATGGCTTCCACCAGTTCACGCTGGCCGTTGCCTGAAACGCCGGCAATACCGAAAATCTCATTCCGGAAGATTTCAAAAGAAACGTTTTTGACGGCCCTCAGATCCTTGTCACCTCTGACAACGAGGCTGTCAACCGTGATAATCTTATTTTTTCTCTCCATCGGTTCTTTTTCGATCCGAAAAATAATGTCTCTTCCGATCATCATACGCGCCAGAGTCTTTTTATCGACGTCTTTGGTTGCCGCTTCACCGACGATGCGGCCTTTCTGCAACACCGTCACCCGATCGCAGATCTCCAGGATTTCGTCCAGTTTGTGGCTGATCAGTATGATCAGATGCCCCTGCGCTTGCATTTCACGAAGATTCTGAAAAAGTTCGTTGGTCTCCTGCGATGTCAGCACAGAGGTTGGCTCATCCAGGATCAAAAGGTCAGCGCCGTTCATCAGGGCTTTGATGATTTCGATCCGCTGTTGTTCGCCGGCCGATAATTGCCAAACTTTTTTTTGAGGGTCGATGTCAAAATGAAATCGTTTCGAGAATGACAGGATCTTTTCGTTGATCTTGTGCTGCGGAAAAAGCAGGGGTGCCATCTCATAGCCGAGAACGATATTTTCAGAAACGGTATGATTCTGAACGAGCATGAAATGCTGATGAACCATGCCGATGCCATAGCGTCTGGAATCAACCGGCGATCCGATGCTTATTTCTTGCCCGTTAATTCGGATGGCCCCGGAATCCGGCTGATATAGACCATACAATATATTCATCAGCGTCGTTTTACCGGCACCGTTTTCACCCAAAAGGCCCAGGATCTCTCCTGCTCCAATGGATAGCTTGATATCGGTATTTGCTTTAACCCCCTGAAATGATTTGTTTATATTAAACATTTCGAGAGTTTCAATTTTTTTCATACCGTTTATTTCTTTAATTTTAAGTGAGGGCCTTTGATGAGCTTCCGGCCCTTCGTTCAACATCCAACGGCGCAGCCGTAAAAATGAGGATTTTATATTTAGGCAATTCTATCAAAAAGAAACGGGGAGCTGCCAAAAGCATGCTCCCCGTTTCACATGTCAATCATCGCTATTTAGGGATGCTGCCGACGATATTGTCCACATAATACATGATGCCCAGCAGATCGCCCTTGGATGCGCGCTGGCCCTCTTTGATCTGTAACTTTCCGGTGTTGTCTTTAATGGGTCCTTCAAAGGGATCGAATACATCGGGACCTTGTTTCATCTGGTCATAGCGCTTAACAACCAAGTCATAAGCCGAAATTTCACCGAAATCAGCCGAGTCCACCATCGCCATTTTTAATTGATCCACAAATTTTGGATTGATGATGTTTTCAAAGGAGCCGCCCAGGATGACGCCTTTTTCGGCAATCAGCCACCACTCATCCTCATTTTTCCAGGTACCGTTGTAGATATCCTGCAGAATTTTGACATACATGACGCCCCAATCGACCAGCTGGCCGGACACCACCGAATCCTGGCCGTACTGCTGCATGGGACTGTAATGGCTGAAGGTATAGATCTGCCGCCCTTTTTCGGTGTGTTCCTGGCCGACTTCGATAACCGCGGGCGTATCCTCGGTAAATGCAAGGGTATCGCAACCTTCGGCGATCAGAGATTCTGCGGCCTCCCTGGCCTTGTCCGGACCGTACCAGGCATAGATCCATTTTACATGGACTTCGGCTTCGGGATTTGTGGCTTTTATCCCCAGCGCATAGGCATCGATATGGCGAATCAGCTCCGGAATCGGAAAGGCAGCGACATAGCCGATCTTACCGGTTTTTGTCAGCGCGCCGGCCATCAATCCGTTGAGATAATAGGTTTGATACAAATCTGCGAAATAGGTGCCGACATTGGGCAGCTGCTTGAATCCCGAGCAATGCATGAATTTTTTGTCAGGGTATTTGCTTCCGGCCTTAAGCGTGTCCTCCATGTATCCGAAGCTGGTGGTAAAAACGACATCGCATTTTTCACCCTGAATCAAGCGGTCGATAATGCGAGAGGCGTCCGCTTCTGCCACCGACTCAATATAGACCGTTTCCAGCCAGGGCAACTGTTTTTCAGCAAACTTGCGCCCCACATCATGGGCATGCGACCATCCATAGTCACCGACCGGACCCACATAAACAAAGCCGGCTTTCAATTTTTTGTCTCCACCAGACGCCATGCCGATGGCCAGAAAAAAACACAGCCCCGCGATAATTAAAGCTTTTAGGATTCGCATCTTTTACTCCTTTTATGGTTTATTTTCTTAAAAGCAAATTTCCCCAATCTCGTTTGATTTGAATACCGCAATATAAAGACAAAGGATTAATGGGTCAAGGGAAAAGAGAAGGGTAAAAATCGATTCCTCTCGATCGGCAAATACACCCCAAAAAGGCTTCATCGCTGCTTTTTTTATTCCCGGCGCCGCCGCCAGCAATTGCCTCTTGACCCGGCCGGGCCTTTGCAGATACTATGGCTTGCATTTTCCTGTATAGCAATCCATCACCCATACATTCCGACGGTGATCCGCTGATCATATTATTTTGAAAGGGATGTTCATGTTTTCAAAAAGACGATGGGTTATCATAACGCTCGGCCTCTTGATGTCGCTGGTGGTTATATCCCCGCTTTATTCATTTTCAGCGGATACCCCTTTTATTTTTGGATTGCTCTTGGTGGGTCCCCACGACGATCATGGATCAAACCAGGCGCATTACAGGGGTGGTCAATACGTCATGGAGACGATACCCGACACAAAGATGATATATATTGACAGGGTCAATCCAACCGATCGCCCGGGTGTAACAATCACGCAGCTGGTCGATGACATGGTGCAGAAGGGAGCCAAACTGATCATCGCCACCTCGGTTGATATGCAAGACGGTATTCGTGAAGCCGCACTGACGAATCCGGATATATATTTTCTGCAGATATCCGGTGATGAAATTATGACGGGCAAAGGTTTGAAGAACCTGAGCAACGTTGCGGGGCGAATGGAGTACGGTAAAATGATGGCCGGTTTTGCCGCTGCATTGACCACCAAAACAGGCAAGATCGGTTATATCGGCCCCTTTAGCAACGCAGAGACCCGCAGGCTGGCTTCCTCCTGTTATCTTGGTGCCAGATACGCCTGGCAAAACATACTCAAAAAAGATTTGGAGGACCTAAAATTTCAAGTAACCTGGATTGGTTACTGGTTTACTATCCCCGATGTGACCGTCAATCCGGCCCAGGTTTTCAAAAACTTTTTCAACACCGATTACGATGTCCTCGTTTCCGGCGTTGCACCGTCGGAGGTCGCCGCCGTTGCCAAGCAAACGATCCAGGAAGGCAAGCCCTTATGGGTCATACCTTACGATGATGCCGAGGCGTGTAAAGGCGCATTCAAGGTATGCCTTGGTGTACCCTTTTTTAACTGGGGACCCGGTTACCTTAAATTTGTCAGGGCCGTGATGTCCGGTGAGTGGAAAGCTGAATGGCTCTGGTTAGGTCCGGATTGGAAAGATATCAACAACCCCGAGACCTCTGCAGTTGGGTTTGTTGCCGGCCCGGCACTTTCAGATTTTGCCGTGGCTGAGTTGAATAAATTCATCAGAAACTTGGCAACCGGAAGGCTTAATCTATTCAAAGGCCCCCTGAATTATCAGGACGGCACACCGTTCCTCAGCTCCGGCCAAACCGCCAGCGACAAACAAATCTGGCATCTGAAACAGTTGCTGCAGGGAATGGACGGAGAAAGCTCCGCCAAATAGGCAATTACCATTGTTCCTTTTTTTGTGCTATTTTGCGGCCATCAATGTCCCTTGCTGCTGATCCGGAGACTCAGATTGGCTCTCCCGGACACTTGATTCTCCGGCAAGATGTTTGGCCAGGCGTTTTCCCAGGCCGATAATGGTCAGCGTCGGCGGCAGTCCCCAGGCTTCCGGAATGACCGAGCAGTCGCAGACATAGAGATTGTCATATTCGGTTTTCAAATTGGCATCGAGGAGATCGCCGATTTTTACCGTGCCGCCGGGATGGGCCGCCAGATATGCGGTTCTAAAAATATTTCTGGCTCCGGCCCGCTGTAAAATCTCTTTGGCCCGCCCGAATCCTCTGAGCAATTTTTGCTTTTCATTTTTATCCAGAATTTTGCGCACGCCACCGCTATTCGTTAAATGGCCACCCAGCGCATCTTTGGCCTTTACCATGATTTGGAGGGTTCGGCGGCGTGAGAACACCTGGCCGAATCGCAGAACCTGAGCGGCAAAAAGCGCCGTCGTCGTCGCGGGATGAGACATATCGGTCATCATGTAGCCTTCGTCCTCCATGTGAACGCCCGCGGACATGGGAATTTCACTCAGGGGAACATGCAGATCCTTGACGATGCCGCGGACGCCGATCAGCGGATCAAAGAAAAAATCATATCCGGCACGCTTGATGCCGCTGGCCCGCAGGATAACCGGGCTGCCGATTCCACCTGCGGAGATGATAATTTTGGGCGCAAAAACCCTGGACGAGCTGCCGTTTTTGGTGAACTCGACACCGATTGCGGCCTTGTCTTCGACAATTACCCGGGTGACTCTGGCTCTATCGATGAGTTCAGCCCCTGTGGCCAGGGCTTGATCGAGGTACATCCGGGCACTCCATTTTACCCCATGCGGATCACCATAATGGCTAAACGGATACTCCGGTTTCCAGCGGTCATGGTAGATGAACTTTTCCAGCTTCTGCCATTTGTAGCCGAGATCCTGCGCGCTTTCCATAATACGCGCGGCCATGGGTCCCACCATTTTATCTTTTAAAGGTGCAATGGGCAGCTCGGCCCGGGCCTCGCCAATTTCCGCCGTGATGTCCACGCCATGGGATTTGAGCATATCAAAGGGGACCGGAAAGCCGGTTGCATAATAAAATACCGTGCTGCCCCCGGCGGCGATCCCTCGCACCAATCCCAGCATCTGCCGGGTGAACAGCAAACTTCTGCCCGGTCGCAAAAAGGATTTGGCTCCCCACCAGAAGCTTCCGGTCAACGGATCGTTATCTCCCCATTCGAGAATGAGGACTTTTTTCTTTCGCCGGGATAACTCCTTGGCCACCGTAGCGCCGCCGGGACCGCTGCCGACAATGATATAGTCTTTATCTTCGGTTTTCATAAATTGCGCTCCTTTCGCCAATTTTGCCGAAAGACCGCATCTATTTTTAACTGGTAAATCTGCCGTTCATGCCATTTCCGGTGCCGGTGCACCGTCGGCTGTGCTCATTGGCGAAAAAACATAGGAAAATGGTATTGCGATGAGATCGCCGATAATGTAAGTGGCAAAAATGACTACATGCAATATCGCATACAACGGAAACTCTCCTGCAATTAGGATTGGAACAAGGATGCCGATGAACCATATTGTTTTATAGCTGAGTTGCATCAGTAAAACCGGCACAAATTTAAGTGGAGCTTTAAGCCCCAGTATGGACAAAAGCCCGAAAGATAAATAAACACTGCCAGTCAAGCCATACACAATCGGATCCTGGGCCGGCCAGTTGAATAGCGATCTCATTACATCGGGAATGAAGATGATTCCCAACCCGAAACCACCGGCTCCAATAATTGTGTACCAATACATAATTTTTAACCATGTCCAGCGGATATTCTTGTTTTTATTCATCGTATTTTCCTCCGATCACTCAGTGATAACGATTATACATCTCAATAATTGACAGGGTAGTCTTCACCGGAATCGAGCAGGAGATCAGCTTCAAGGTGGTCGCTGCGGTTCAGTCGTCGTTTGCGTTTTTGGCAGGTTAAATAAACAACTCCAAACAGAACATCATGCTCTATTCGGAGTCAGATGAGCAGGCTTTGCGGTTCATCATTACCTCCCCACGTTCAGCTTTATGATGAGGGTAAAACCACTAGCAAATCCGATTCTTGTTATCGGTGATTTTCAGAAAAATGTCAAGAAAATGAGATTTACAAAAAAGCACAGACCATGCGGGTTCGGTTTCTAGCGCCTCATCAAAGGAACATGGTTCAAATGAAAACCACCGTCCACGATCAGGGTTTCTCCGGTGGTGATCCCGGCACCGGCAATGAAATAGAGGATTGCATCGGCAACCGTTTCCGGCGTTGCAGTTACCCCCAACGGTGACGATTGCTCCAAAAAGTTTCTGGTGGCTTCGTACATCTCATCACCCAATCCGCCCTTTAGCCACCGGCCCTGGACAAATCCGGGGCATACGGCATTAACCCTGATTTCCGGCCCCAGGTTCCTTGCCAGAGAGAGGGTCATTGTGACCAGAGCGCCTTTGGATGCGGCGTAGGCAATGGAGCTGCCGATTCCATTGAGCGCAGCCGTTGAGGCCACGTTCACGATTGCTCCCCTGCCGGCTTTTTTCATATGCGGTTTAACCGCCCGGACCATCTGGTACGGTCCGATCACGTTGACCCCGAAGATCCGCACAAAATCCTCCCGGCCCAACCCTTCCAGATCGTTATGATCGACGAATTTAGAAGTTCCGGCATTATTGACCAGAGCATCGATTCTGCCCCATTTGTTTATGGCTTCGTCGACCATGCGCCGGCAATCCGCGTCTTCTGATACATCCGCTTTACATAGTATGGTTTCGACCCCATGCTTTTGGCAGGCTGAAACCGTTTCTTTGGCCTCCTTTTCACTTCTGGTGTAATTGATGACAACATGACATCCGCCTTCAGCCAGCTTGCATGCAGTGGCGGCACCAATCCCGGTGGCCGAGCCGGTCACGATCGCAACTTTGTCTTTGATTGATTCCATTGTTTGCCTCCTTTTACTTTTTGCCACTGCCGATCACGGCAGTCGCCTTTATTTCGACCAGTAATTGCGGAAAGGCCAATTCGGTGACGCCCACGGCGGTCCAGGCCGGATAGTTAGTGGTAATAAATTCGGCCTTTACTTTTCCGAAGTTGCCGATATCACCCATCGATCTATGATAGGTCACCAACTCCACGATATCATCCAGGCCTCCGCCTGCCGCTTCCAATACCCGTTTCAAGTTCTGGAAGGCCATTCGTGTTTGAGCTTCTATGCCTTCGCCGGCGACACCTTTTGGGTCCATGCCAACCTGGCCGGAAACCCAAACAGTATCGCCGACCTTCACGGCCTGCGGGAATTGCATCCGTTCATAGATTTTCTCCGTCCCCGGAGGATTGATCAGAATTTGTTTGTTTTTTGTTTCAGCTGAAGTCATTTCTGAGCTCCTTCCATGAAGACCGTTAAATTCAGAAAATTCGAATTCGAAAATTGCCTTTTGACTCGTCTTAACGCAGTGATCTTCTCAAACCGTTTCGAATTTCCGGTTTCTCCGGCTGCGGTGGTCGCGCAAAGAAAATCGTTACAACCGCAACCATGCTCATGACCGCGAATATGGTAAAAGCATTCTGGTAACTCCCGGTTGTATCGAAAATAAAACCGGCTAAAGCGGGTCCGAATGCTGCCCCGGACATCGTGAAGACGCCGGCCACCCCGGAGACGGTTGCAAACGAAACCAGGCCGAAACATTCTCCGGTAATGAGTGATTGCATCATAATGATGGATCCCATGGTCAGACCGAATGCGAATGTACCCAGATACAATATGGCGACGTGGTTATAGTGCGCCAGAGTGAAGACGGCAGTGCCTTGAATCAGAAAACACGCCATGGCGACATAGCGTTTATCGCAGCGGTCGACGAAGGTGCCTAAAAACAGACGTCCGACGATGCTGGCAGCGGCGGTGATGCTCACGGCTGTGGCCGCACCGGCTCTGCCCAGGTATTGACTCAGAAATGAGACCTGATGAACAAGAAATGCGATCTGTCCCCCAAGGGCCAACATAAAGGAGCCTACAATTGCCCAGAATGCAACTGTTTTGATTGCCCGAGCTCTGGTCCAAGCCTGCATCTGGGCTGCATAGTTGAGTGTTGATGACATTTTTGCCGCCGATACGCTGACCTCTTCAATACCGTCCGGGAATTGGTTGACATCAGCAGGGCGCTGTTTGATGAAAAAAAGGGCCGTCGGCGTGATGACCATCCAGAATATGACGCCCAAAACAGGCAATGCCATCTGCAACCCCCAGTTTGCAACGGCCCAGCTGGCCAACGGAACCAGAACGATGCCGCCGAGGCTTAAACCGGTATTGGTAAGGCTCAGCGCAAATCCCCGCCTGCGGATAAACCAGTTGGTGATCAGGGTGTTGACCGAAACCAGCGAGGTGCAGCAAAATCCGATGGATAGAAAAAGGTAGACCGCGTAAAGCTGCCAGATTTTGGTGATCATGCTCAGGAATATGAATCCCAGGCCGAAGAGCATCGAGCCGATGACCAGGATCCATTTGGGCCCATACTTATCGATCAAGCGGCCGATGAGCAAACCGATGATACCGGTGGCGAAAAAATAGAGTGTAATAGCCGAGGATATGGTTGCTTTCGACCACCCGTGCGCACTCCTTAGAGGATCTAAAATCACACCGTGCCCATAAAAGCCGATTCCGGAAGACACAAACAAAATAGCTGTGCCGGCAAGCACCATCCACCAGCCATAGAAAAACCGGGCCTGCGGCTGAGAAGCGTGTTTTTCCTGAGATTTTACAAGCCGGCTTATGCCGATCTCGGCCATGTTGGTCTTTCTTCCTTTTTGTGGCGATCCAAATTGAAAACACCACAACACCTTCTGATAAAAATGGGCTTTGCGCAGGCCGCCTGCTATGCCAAGGCCTCTTGAACGGCTAAATTCAGCTCTCCATAGAAGGCGTCTAATGATGTTTGTTGATAGTTGAGGAGGGTTTGCGATTTGGTTGTATCATACCAATTCAGCCACCCGGGCTGATCCATAAAGCTCATTTCTTCCAGGGGAATTTCCATGATCTCTCCCCAGCGACTCACATATTGCTGGCCGGTCACCTGCCAGCTGGATCCCCCTGCCAACAGCAGGTTCTGACCGCCGGCCTCCGCCAAACCCTCGAGATTGGCCAGAGCGCGGATAAGATCCCCCAATGCCAGCAATTCGATGCGCTGGTCGGGCATAAACGCCCAGGGCTCCGGCGGATCCAGAAAAGCCGGTATGACGATGCCTGATATGCGCAGATTTACACAAGGCAAACCCGATGTCATCAGAATCTGTTCCGCTTCAACCTTGCTTTCTGCATACCAGTCAAAAGGGTTAACCGGATGGTCGGGTTTGATCAATTCCGTTTCATGGCTGGTATTGCCATAAACAGAAACCGAGGAAGCGAAAATAAGGCTGGAAATTCGACCACATGATGAGCAGGCATCCACCAGATTCCGTGTGCCCTCGACATTAACCCGAAAGGTCAGCTCGCGGTTCCGCTCACTGGCCGGCGGCAGAATTGCAGCCAGGTGATAAACCAGATCCACGCCCTCAAGTGCTTCTCTCAACGAATCCGGCTGAAGAATATCTGCAGGGATGCCCCGGGCATTTGGCCAATCTTCACAAAAACTGAAGTCGCATGAGGGCAGGTCCAAAAGCCTCAAGCCAACGTCTCGGTCTTTTAGAGCGAAAGCCAGGCTGCGGCCCAAATTGCCTGCCCCACCGGTGATCAAAATTTCGGTCATGGAAGCCTCCTTAATCTAGCCCCCGGCGAATACCGGTATAATCCGGATGTTTTCATCGTCTACAAGAAGCGTGTCGCGGGTTTCCAGGTCCCTGCCTTCGCCGACGACCAGGATTCCGGCCTTGAATTCATTTTGATCGGAATCCCAGAGCCGCGGGTGAAATCGGCCGCCAAAACGGCGACCGATTTCATCCAGCAAGTCTCCATAAACGCAACCCTGCGAGAACTCGAATCGGGCAGTTTTTTCACCGATTTGTTCTCCCAGGGGACCAAAAAAAGTAACCGTGACGGAAATACGATTCATTATCAAAGGCTGCCTGCAGCATAGGTCAGGTCATGATGACGGTTCGTTCCTTGAGAGATGCCTGCAGTGCAGAGGTAGTGGCAACAAATGATTCACAGTGCTCGGCGACAATGTCTGCATCCTCGTCGTCCTCTATGGCTTCTTCCAGTTTCTGGACTGCATCCAGAACATTGAATGCCATGTTTGTGCCCGCTTTGGTTCGCAGGCTGGCCTTATTTTTCGAGCTCTCCAGGGAATCAACGGACTTGCCCATTTCCACCAGTAACCCCTCGCTGTTCAGTTTGCCGCTGTCTATTAAAACCTCGAGCAGCTCCCGCATCTTCACGATGGCATCTTTGACGTATTCCTTTCCACTCACGGATCACCTCGCATCAACATGATTCTGTCAGATAAACTCAATTTTTACTCTTATAACCAAGGCGCTGCTATCCCAGATCCTTGCCGACAGCACCAAGCCCCAGCCAGTCCAGACGTTCCTGCGTGGGGATACCATTGTCATTCCATCCGCGCAGCTGATAATACTCGTTGAGCTGGTACTCCAGATCCGCCGCCTTGCCGGCAGCCCCGCCGGTGGGCAGTGGCGTCACCAATCTTTTGGGAAGAATGTCGTCCCTGCGCGAAATCCCCTCGCGGCAGGCGAACGCCCTCTGCAGATTGATGATTCGTTCACCGGCCTGAAGGATGGTTTGCGCGTTGTGGGGCTGCCCCGCAACGATTCCCAAAAGCAGTCCAATATGAGAAGGTTGCAAACCCAATCCGGCAAACATGCAAAAGGCAGCCGAGTTGAAAACAGCACTGAGGTCCTGCGAGACTTTGGCTGCCAGCCCCTTGTTTTTTTTGTCGTGGCGGCCCTGCTTAAAATTCAAACCTGCTTCGGGAACAATGATCGCCATTTCAACCGTATAAGAGCCTCCCTGGACGTGGCAGGCGCCGCGCATTCCGGTCGCATAATTTACGGCCAGGCTGAAGTAGCACCTGGGATCGTGCATCGGAACTTCCATACCTTTGACATGGATGGCATATTCTTCCGAACCCTGACCCACCTTTTCCGCCGCCTTGCGAGAGCCCTGGGCCAGCAGTTTGCCGAACCCTTCCATTCGTCCCATTTGATCGACAACCTCCAGGACGGCATCCACATTGCCCCATTTCAGTTTGATGCCTCCGGTATCCTTCTGGGTAATGGCTCCCTTCTCAAAGGCCTCCATTGCCCATGCAACCGTGCAGCCGGCAGAAATGGTGTCAAGTCCATATTTGTTGCACATCTCCCCGATCCAGGCGATGGCTTTCAGATCGTCAATTAAAAGCATCGATCCAAAAGAACCCAGTGTTTCGTACTCAGGGCCGGGGCCTTCGTATTTAAACCTTCCTTTGGGGATTTTAACCCAGCGAGCACAACGGATAGGGCAGTTGTAGCATGCACTGGCATGGGGTTCGAGGATGGTGTCTGCCATGCGTGCACCGCCGATTTTTGTATATCCCGCGCCGCCTTCCCAGAGGCCCTCCTGCCAGTTTTTGGCGGGAACGTCTCCTGCTCCCCATCCCATATCCATGCTGAAGGCCGTGCCCCATTTGGTGAAGAATCCGGCAAAGGGGTCAGCAGCAACCGCATTGACGACCTCCTGTGCCATGGGTTTTAGAAAATCATCGGCAGCCACTGCAATCTTGTTGTTTCCCAGAACCAAGATGGCCTTCAGGTTCTTGGAACCCATTACCGCCCCAACGCCGCCGCGTCCTGCGGCGCGCCCTTCGTCGTTCATCACGCAGGCAATGGGTGCCAGCTTTTCACCGGCTTCACCAATGCAGGCCACCCGGGCGCGCTTTTTGCCTGCCCGCTTCCGTAATATATTCTGGGTTTCATAGGTTTCTTTACCCCACAGGTCTGATGCATCTTTGAGCGCTACCTGGTCATCAAAAATTTCCAGATAAACCGGTTTTTTGGACTTGCCTTCGAAAATGATTCCATCATGCCCTGTTTTCTTCAGCTCCACTCCCCAAAACCCGGAAGATGTCGAGGTCGTCATGATGCCGGTCAACGGTGATTTGGCCGCGACCGCAAATCGACCGGAGGTGGGAAACCGGGTGCCGGTGACCGGACCGGTCATGAAGATCAGCAAATTATCTTTTCCCAGCGGATTTGTTCGAGCCGGAACTTCATCATAAAGGATTTTGGTTGCAAACCCTGCTCCGCCGATATATTCCTGGCCCATCTGCGGATTAACCTCCTCCGTTTTAATTTTTCCGGAGGAGAGGTTGACACGAAGAATTTTTCCCATATATCCAAACATGGTTTCACCTCCTATGGCAGTCTAAGGTCTTCGAGATCCACCTCATCTTCTCTCTTAAAACCCTCGGGCGGATAAACATCTCCCTTTTTGGCAAAAATTTTGCCAAGCTTGGCCCCGGCCGGCGTATTGCCGCAAAGGAAAGGCGTTGGATCTTCGGCCGGTTGAACCTCAATTAATTCGAATTTACGGGTGCCAAGGCCGATTTTTTGACCGACATTCGGTTGAATTTCCTCGCTAACGCCTAAAAAAGAGCCGCAAGCAGCGAACTTGGGAGAACCCGGATCCATGACACCTTTGGCCATTGCCAGCGAATCCGGCATCCCGGCAGCTTCTTTTGATTTTTGGATGCAGGCGGAGTCGATTGCCACCGGATCCCAGGAAGCAAATAACCCCAGGTTGGGGATGATGGGGCGGTCGCTGAAATTTACACAGTCGCACCATGGAGAAATGTCCAGCGCCATATTGAGATACCCGACCTTTCCCTCCCCAACGGCCTTGACCGCAGCCAGGGCCGAATCCGTAATCGCGGCCGCGGTGGCATCAAAGAAGTCATCCGGGAGAAAACCCACGCCGCACATGGTCACAACACCCACACAGGCCAGGCAACCGATGCATTTTTCGCGATGAAACACGACTGATTTTTTTGTATGTTCGATGGCTCCTGCAGCACACAGATGCAGGCACACCTCATAATCAGGGCACTCTTTTTTTAAGCAGCGTTCCGGCATCCAGTGCCGGGCATTGAGTCCGTACCGTGGATGTCCGCCCAGGTGCAGGTTTAATTTGCCTCGTTTTGATGCGCATCCGACGCCAATATTTTTGAGTGCGCCACCATATGTACCCATGGGATGGCCTTTGAAATGTGTCAGTGCAATCATAGAATCTGCCAGCGCAATCCCCGTTCCGATATATTGTTCTTTGAGAATGAAGCCTTCCGGCAGGTCGATTTTCATATCATCCGTGCCGATGTATCCGTCCGCAATTACGATCGGGCAGCCGAGGGCTGCGTGGGTGAAGCCGTTTCTGGCCACCGTATTGAGATAATCCAGGGCTGTGGACCTTGAAGTAAACGGCCAGTAGGGCAGCGTGGTCGTGTCCACAACCATGGGATCGCCTCCGAGACTTTTTATTTTTTCCACCAGGGCCCGGACATACACAGGGCGCAGATAGGCCGTATTGTTGAATTCGCCCATGTGGAGCTTGATGGCCACCACATCTCCCGCATTGATCATCTCACCGAATCCGGCTGTATCAAACAATGTGAGCATCTTGGCCACAAGGCTGGTCTGGATCGATGAGGATCTGTCATTCATATAATAAACTTCTGCCATTTTCGGACCTCCTTTTAGCTAAACGGTATTGATCCCGAAGCTGCCATTCGGATGTCATCACTTTCACGTGATATTAAGATAGCGCAGAAAGTGAAAGCATGGACTTTCTCATTTCAGCGAAACGCAGCGCAAAACGGTTGATCACCTCCTCTCAGAATAATGTGTTGTTGGGATTCCCGACAACGCAATTTGTGTCGTTCATTTGCCGCATAAAAAAGCCTCCGCTAGGCTTAAAAACCTGCCCGGAGGCCTGCAAACCGAATTTAAGATTGCAACGGGTCATAACTCTCATCGCCGCGTCAGAGTTATGTTACTGAGGGTGTTTATACCAACGCCGGTAACGCGATGGGTGCGCCCTCTTGATCATTGTTGCCCGCCCGGGGGCAACCCCCTGCGGGTCGCAACAATATATACGTGACCTTCGAAAACGGCAGCATATCCGCTCAGATACAGCCCTGGGGCCTGATTGCCGCGAAACCGCTGGGTCACGCTGCCTGTTTGAACAGATATCGAAATCTTGGGGGGCGTTTAGAAAACAGGGTCTCATTTGCTGCCACGCTCAGGGGATTGCCCCCGGGCGGGCGGCCAACCCATACATTAAAAACACCGCGAGCCCTCATGTTACAAAGATTAGCATTTGTTAACCGCTATGCCTGAATTCCTATCCCATAAGTGCAAATTATGTCAACATATAACTTGTGATTGATTTTCTTGGCTTGTGAGACAAAATTGACTCATCCCCGGATTTGCTTTGGATTGAAAACCATGATTATTTATGAGATAAAACAATAACGGATATGCAGAATATCGACAAAAGCCGGCTTGACATGATCGAAAATTAATTCCAAAATTTTGGTCCGAGCTTTGAATGTGTGCGCTTTTATCATTATTCCAGAATTCCGCTATTCCATCATTCCGGATAAATTTTACAGCAGTAGGTGTTTTGATAAAAATCATTTCATTCGAAAAACATCGAAATTACTGGGCGTCTTGCAATATGAGGTGCTTTCGAGATCGGATATGGCGTTGAAAAAATTCGAAAAAAGGCTAAGTGTTGCGGCTCTTATTTTTGTGGCGATATACATTGGTGCCGCCATTCTTACGATTCAATCCAGGAATGACCGCGAGGATGAAATCCAGCGGATTGAGTCTGCGGATCTCACACCGGCTGAAGGCCGACTGATTATGGTGCAGCTTTTTCTGCCGATGATGATCATACTCACACTGACCGTTTGTTTCATCATCGTCAGAAAGCAACGCGTAAAGAAATTGGAGCAATTGGAAGAAAATTCCAAGGAGGATTTTCCTGCGGAGTCTTCCTAGCGGAGTTGTCCGCAGGCCAAAATTTCTGTCAATTTCTCGTACAACCTGCTGGCATTAAACGGCTTCTGAATAAACCCGTCACAACCGCGATTGATTATCTCGGTGGCCTGACCGTCTATGCTGTATCCGCTTGAGAGAAGCACTTTTGCGCTGGCGTTGATCTCTTTTATTTTATCGTAGGCTTGCCCGCCGCCGATATCCGGCATGATCACATCCAAAATGACCAAATCAATCTGAGCCGTATTTTCTTTATAGATAGCAATTGCTTCGCTGCCGCTTTGCGCCCGCAATACCGTATAACCCATTTTTTCCAGCATCCTGGCGCCCACCGACAAAACCATTTCTTCGTCGTCGACGAGCAAAATGGTTCCACTGCCTCTAATGATTTCGGCTGCCGGTTCCGAGGACTGCCGGACAGGTCTGGCCGAAGCCGGCAGGTAAATATGGAAGGTGGTGCCCTCATCCTTTTCAGACCTGACCTCAATATAACCCTCATGACTTTTGACGATACCGTATGCCGACGCCAACCCCAGCCCGGTTCCCCTTCCCATCTCCTTGGTCGTAAAAAAAGGATCAAAAATCCGGGCCTGGATCTCCTCAGCGATGCCTGTCCCCGTATCCGCGACCGACAACCGCACATATTCACCCGGTGTGGGGCTGTACAGATTACCTTTAATATCCTGATGGGTCGCATTAGCGGTTTCCAGCAACAGTTCTCCCCCATCCGGCATGGCGTCGGCAGCATTGACGTAAAGGTTATACAGAATTTGTTCAATTTGACCCTGATCGGCTTCTATCGAACACAAATGGGCATCAAGTTTCCGGCGGATTCTCAGCTCTTTTCGGGTTCGGCCGAAAGTCTCAGAGCTTTCTTTTACAACTTGGTTCAAATCAATCGGCTTGACATTGTATTTTCCTTTGCGTGCATATCCGAGAAGCTGTCTGGTGAGCTTGGCGCCCCGTTCGATCTGCTTTTCAATATTTTTCAGCAGTGAATAGTGCGAATGTGCCTGCTCCACATCAAATAGCATCAAAGAGGTGTTTCCCTGGATCGTCATCAGCAGATTGTTGAAGTCATGGGCAATACCGCCGGCCAGCGTCCCAATGGTCTCCAGCCTTTGAGCCTGATAGAATTGAACTTCCAGTTTGGTTTTTTCAGCTTCGGCTTGCTTGCGGTCGGTAAGATCGATAATAAAACCCCTTACCCCCAGAAGCGTGCCCTTGCGCCTGATGGGAGCTGAATGGATCATGATCGGAAAAGTACTCCCATCTTTTTTCATAGCTTTATATTCATTCAGCCCAATTTTTTCTCCCTTCAATATCCTGCTGATGTTTTCAAAGGCGCGCTCTCGATCATCCGGGGCAATCATGTCAAAGCAGTTTAACCCGCGCTCGAAATCCTGTCGCGTGTAGCCGAAATAATCATAGGCTTTGCGGTTGACAAACGTGAGATTGCCCTCCAAATCCGCTTCAAATATGGTTTCCGGCATTAATTCGGCCAGATTCCTAAAGCGCTTCTCACTCTCCCGCAGCGCGTATTCGGTTTCCTTCAACTCCGAGATATCGATATTTACCCCCAAAATACCCAGAATTTGATCATCATCACGGATCGGCGAGATAATATTGAAGTAATATCTCTTTTTGCCATTGATGATGTATTCAATTTCCCCCTGGACAACTTCGCCGTCCAGAGCCCTGCGGTTGTTGTCTTTCCAGAGCGCTGTGATTTTTTCACTGCTGGCGACATCCTCTGGCCGCTTATCGATGATATCACCCCAATGCGCTTTGCAGACGGTATTCTGCAAAACATAGCGTCCTGCTTTATCCAGCATGAAAAAGTCAAAGGGCAGGTTTTCCATGGCCGTGCGAAAACGTGCTTCGCTCTGCCGCAGGGCCATCTCCGATTTTTTGCGACCGGTAATATCGCGGGCTACGGATAGAATTGCATAAGGTTTTTCATCGCGTTTTATCAGGGAGCCATCGGTTTCAACCCATATGTAATCACCGGTTTTTTTCTTTAGCTTGAATTCAGTGAAGTGGTTTTGGGAGCCTGTCTGCACAATCTCTTGAAGTGTTTCAAAGGCAGTGGGCAGCTGATCTTCGCCAATCAAAGAAGCAAAATTGAGCTTTGGAAGATCTTCTCTAGTATATCCCAGCAGATTGAAAGCAGCGTCATTTGCATCTATAAAATTGCCCTGTAAATCATTGATATAGATAATATATAATTTTTTATTAAAAAGAGCGCTGTATTTTTCATGGCTTTTGCGCAACCTTGATTCATTCCGCTTGAGATCGAGGCACTCCTGTTCCAATTTTGCAACCCGTTGCTCCAATTCTTCATACGCAAGTTTGTTCACGGCACTAACTCCTGTCCGGCCTTTGAATGATAATGCCTGGAAAAGATTTTTGAGGGATGTGATCCTGTGCGTTTTTGCTGCCGGGATAAACGCCGGGAATGTTGCTTTGCTGCAGCATTCCTGGAATTTGATATTGCACGGTGCTGGCATCAATGGATGCCGATATAAAGGGGCGGGCGGCATAGCACGCCGTTATGTGGCCCACGGAAGGCTCTGAATTCATATTCCATGCAATCATTTGGCCAAAAACAGCTTCTGACAGAGCCGCCAGAAAAGCACTGTCGTTTTTCGCGGGCCAGGTGAGTTCCAGTTCAAGCCGGTTATTTTTGAAATGTGTCTTGTGTTGATATCGAGGATTGCTAAAAAGGGCGCTAAGGCCAGAGACCATACCATCGGCCTTCATACCTTCCATATCTCCTGAAACCATCCTCTTGTACCCTTGGCGGCCGTCCATGCCGTTGCGAAATAGCTGGGCATACTTGAGTGTTCGTCCAGCGGCCTCGTTTGAGCGCAGACTCAAAGCCGTCATATCAACCTGTTTAAAAAAATCGGCATCCCGCGCTATCCTTTTGCAGCCCAAAGCTGCAATCATACTGAACTTGGGATTGTGCTTGAATGCAGGATGCTTCTGTATTTTTGTTTCCCACCCGTTCTGGAAGCTTTCAGGAATTCTAACGGCCAGAACCGCCAGGTCGTCTGGATTTTCTAAAGAAGCCGTCATCTGGGCGACCTGTGTTTGAAGAAGGATTTCATATTTTTCCAGTGCAGGTAAAAACGATCTGGGGGCAATAATAGCTCCCCGTTCGAGAAGCTCGACGCGATAGCGATCGAAAGGCCAATCGTTTTGATTTTTTTTGGGAAGCGCTTTTTTATTTATTCGATACGAATTGTCCGTCAGGTGCACGAAAAGGGGTTTGATGAATCCGGCGGTCGAAATTTTTTCTTTCAGGCTTTCGCGGTTGCTGCCATGCATCAGTAAAACCGGCAGAAATGTGTATTTCGCATCCGGAAATAGATATAGCTGTGCCTTTTCAAGATTCAAGGACTTGAGGAACGACACCGTCGTTTTGTATCTGAAATCTTTCTTTTTCTCGGGAAAATGTTTTTCGAATTCGTTCAGCGCGCTGGGCACATCGATGTTTAAACTCAGAAAAGGCTGTGGAAGGCCGGCTATACGTTTGCGGGCATCTTTTGGGGGGGTATTTTTTTCGGCCGAGCGGTCCCTAAAAAGCCGGGTAAAATCAGATCCGGTGAATATGGCGCTGGCGCCCACGACGATGATGGCCAGGACAGCGGCCAATAGCCACGCTTTCTTCCAAAACAGTGAAGATAGCCATGTGCCTGTTTGTGAAACGGGTTGGATGAGCTGAAGCGTCCCGGGTGGTTGTATAGATGCCCCCGATGCGTTTATTTTGGGTTTTGAGGTTGGGATATTTGACCCGCTGGGCATCAAGGAGATCGCATGGCCGCATGATTTGCATTTTATGGTTTCAAGCCCATCGGGAATTTTGCTGTGATCAAGGCGGTAGGTCCTGCTGCAATAAAGACAGGTTATTTTATTTTTCGCCGGGGCCGCAATATCAGATGCCGGAGGCGGCGGTTTGAGTGAAATGGAATGGCCGCACTTTTTACATTTTACCACAGAGGTGTTTTGCGGCAACTTGTTTTTATCGATGCTGTATTTTTTGCTGCAATACAGACACTTGATTTTGATGGGATCGGAAGCGATCGGTTTTTTCTTCGCGGCTGGCGGATTCAGCGGTATTGGATAACCGCAGGTTTTGCATTTCACCTTCCTGGCATTAGCGGGAACCCTCTTGGGATCAAGCTTATACAGGCGTTGGCAAACCGGGCAAGTCAGGTTCATGGCCTCTGGTCTCATGGGCAAAAAATATTTATTTATGGAATTTGGGTGCTGTCTTCCAAAGACAATGGCGAACACTAGACGCAGTTATTCACCTGCTGCTAAGAATATATCGGCGATGGGGCTTGAAACTTGAGGAGGCGGTTTATTTTTATGGGGGATTAAATTTTCTAAGATAAGTTTCCCATTCGATAGGAAGGAGTTGTTTCTTGGCCGTGTTGCACTCCTTGCAGCAGGGCACCACATTGCCCCTGGTGCTTTTTCCACCCCGTGAAACCGGAACAATATGATCCATGGTCAGTTCTCTGGCGGGCGTTGGCCGCATGCAATAGCTGCAGATACCCTTTGCCAGGCGACGCTTCCACCATTGGGATTCACGAAGTTCCCTGGCCCTGCGCCGTTCTCTGGTAAAATCTTTGTCATCCAGATCGTATGCATACGGCTGTATTTTCTTTTTTATTTTCACTTGGTTTACCAATACCTGATAGCCACAACCGGATCTCTTTCAGTAAAATTCTATAGTATGCTTCTGAGCCACCAAGGCCTTTGCGGCCAAAAAAGTAGTTGATTTCAAGCAGCAACGGTTCGGGGTCTTTTTGCCTTGCAGCGAAAATAACATCAAAGCCCGCCAGGTTGATTCCCGTTTTTTTGCAGAAATTTTCTACACTTACAAGAGCTTTTGATTGCAGGTCCGGATCAGATTCCCTGTCGATGACAGCTCCCTGTGAGAGGTTGGTCAGGAAATTATCGGCATTCTCCTGGACCCGCCAGTAAGATATTAACTGCCGGCCGATAATGACGACTCTCAGCGTTTTGTTTTGATTGGGAATGTATTCCTGAAGCAAAAAGCCGGTCTGGCCCGATTTTTCAAACCTGTCGGCCTGATTCAGCAAATCCTGCAAATTGTCGATGTCTTGAATTCGATATACGGTTGTCCCTTCGCCGCCCCAGTCAAACTTGAAAACGCACGGGAATTGAAAAACAAGTTTTTGACAGGCCTGACCATATTGCCGCCGAAAGTCATCTGTGTTCCGAAATACGATGGTTTTCGGATGGGCTGCGCCGGTTTTTCCAAACAGCCGAATCTGTCCAATTTTGTTCGGAAATCGGAAGCGCACGTCGTAATTGGGAAAAACATGCTCACAGTGGCTGCGCGCCATTTCGAATAAGGCTTGGCCACATCCCTGCGGTAAAATGATTGCTTCAGCGGCTTTGATCGCAGAAAGATCGCTATCATCGGGCTGTCGGCCGGCGCAGATGATGTTGCAATCCGCCTCAAATAAAGGGTGAAATGAAAGGATCACCTTGCATAACTGATAGAAATTAATAAAAATTTAAGACTCAAAGGGTACCCGCCTGTCGAGCCAACTCCGAATCGTCGAAGACCACTTTTAAAATAAGTAAATACGCAATAAAGTCAAATGGTTCAAAAATGTTTCAATTTAGAAAAGGGCCATTTCCGGATGGAACCTAGTTGAATTGTTTAGATATTTCCTGCTCCACCCCAAAAATATGGGCAATAAGCGCTGTTCGGATCCACATTCCGTTCCTTTCCTGCCGCCAGTAAACCGCGCGCGGATCCCTGTCAACCTCGACTTCAATTTCATAACGCCGGGGCAGGGGATGCATGAGGATGCAATGGGATTGGATGATGGCAAGGTGTTCCCGGGTAAAATGAAACTCCGGATAGGTATCTGCTTCATCGGCCGGAGCCGAGGAATATTCTTTTTGAATCCGGGTCATATAGATTGCATCGACCACCGGCATGACACTGCCAAAGTCATCCGTTTCATGGAAAGTGATATTATGCTTGTTGAGGAATGTTTTGATATCGTCTTTCATCCTGAATACTTCCGGAGAGACAAAATACAGGGTGACGTTCTCGTAGTTTTTCATCAGATAGCTCAGCGAACGAACCGTGCGACCGCGCTTTAAATCACCGACCATAGCAATTTTTTTGCCATCCAGACCGCCGTTGTTTTCAAAGGCGCGTTCGAGGGTATAAATATCAAGCAGGGCCTGGGTGGGATGTTGATCGGGTCCGGAGCCGCCGTTGATAATTGGAACGGGCCTCTCGGTCTGGTTCAGAACCCAGGCAGCCTTTTCTGCAAAACCGGCTTCCGGATGGCGGATAATGATCAGATCCAGATAGCTTGCAAAGGTTCGGATCGTATCTTCCTGGGATTCGCCTTTGACCTCCGAGCTGGTGCTGGTGCCCCGGCTTTCCGATGTTTTCAGTCCAAGTATATGGCATGCGTTGAGAAAAGAGATGAACGTACGGGTAGAGGGCTGCACGAAATAAAGCATGGCACGTTTATGGGAAAGAAGGCGGCTTAATTTTTGAGCGCCCATTCTGGTTTTGGCCATTATGCGAATCTGGCTGGCCAGTCTGCACATATGGTCAAGAAACCCCCGGTCAAATTGTTGCGCAAAAACGACATCATAAAGCCTTCCATTTTTTGAGAAAAAATTAAGTTTGTCGCTGACCTCGATGTCATAGAATTCTTCCCATCCATTGTAAATTTGTATCGTTTCTTCCTTCTGGTAATGCATGTCGATTTTCCTTTTTATGATTTTACAATCGTCAGCACTTTCTGATAGCCTCACATTAGCAAAACTCAAAGATTCTTAGCAAGTAATAATACGAATCACGTTTAACCGACACCGGGCAGCCGGACAGGGGGGAGAAGGATGAAAATTTTTGTCACCTATTGCCCATCGCCCATTGGTGCACTGGAAATTCGGGGAACACAGGAGCATATCGTTGCCGTAAATTTTGTAGATCGAACCCGAAAGGCCGATGAAAAGCTTCCTTTGTGCGTTAGGGAATGCGCTGCCCAGATTGATGCGTATTTCAGGGGAGCGTGCAAAGCGTTTTCGTTGCGTCTCCTGTTGCAGGGAACCGATTTTCAACGATCAGTCTGGCAGCAACTGGTTAGAGTGCCTTTTGGAAAAACATCATCCTATAGTGGCATCGCCGCTGCTATCGGCAAACCCAAGGCATACAGGGCAGTGGGAAGTGCCAATGGCAAAAATCCGATATCCATTATCGTTCCCTGCCATCGGATTATCGGAAGCAACGGCAAACTCACCGGCTACGGTGGTGGTCTGTGGCGCAAGGCGTGGCTGCTCAGCCATGAAAAACAATACGGGTAACGGCGGGTATCGGACCACGCCCAAATGATCATTTGGTTGCACTGCCGGCAACAAATTTTATGACTTTGTAAGGAATGATGATTATATTAGAGGCCATTGGATAATTCTCAAAAATATTTGCGGGAGGAACCAGTCATGAAAACCTCTCTGTGTGTTACCGCGCTTGTTTTGGCGGGCCTTGTTGTGGCAGGACTTTACTATGTGAACGATGCAAAAACTGG
>Ga0209536_100001481_pt1 | contig 38761 bp, 22 predicted proteins | sample DeeMarSeWOR28_12_FD_187461 | JGI IMG/M metagenome (GOLD analysis project Ga0209536, IMG submission 187461) | Marine sediment microbial communities from White Oak River estuary, North Carolina - WOR-2-8_12 (SPAdes) (version 2) | ecosystem: Environmental > Aquatic > Marine > Intertidal zone >... | reverse complement strand
ATTATAACTACATCATGCTTATTATCCAGCAGGCCGCGAACGAGCCCGCCGCCTACCATTCCACCGCCGGCAACCACAACGTACATTTTATGTACCTCCAAGTACTTAAGTTGAAAGTGTAAAGTTAAAAGTGTAAAGTTTAATTTTAAGTTTTGAGTTTTAAGTTTTTAGTTTTGAGTTATTTCCATGCCTTTCTGGAAAACAGCAGCAGAACCGGCAGGATTTCCAGCCTTCCGGCCAGCATGCCGAAAATATAAGTCAGCTTCACAACAGGGTGAATTTTTATCATGTCCGGCACCGATATATAGCACGGCCCTATATTGCCCATAGCGGAAAACATGCCGGAGAATGATTCCCACGGGCCAAGATGAGAAAATAGGGCGGTAATTCCGCCGCCCACTAACAGCAGCGCCATCCACGTGAAAAACAAAGCTGCGACACGGTCCACTTCATCTTCCGGCACGATTTTTTTATCCACTACTACGCCGGTGGATACCCTGCCGGGGATTCTCAGCTTGAAAAGCTCGCGTATGATAAGCCGGTTAAGAATGGCGACTCGCAAGACCTTAAAGCCGCCACCAGTCGAACCGACACAGCCGCCGATTACCATCATAGCAAGAAACAATTGCTTGGACAGAGCACCGAAAAAGTCCGAGCCGATGTCTTTTGTTCCGAAGCCCGTTGTTGTGAGAATGGACATTACCTGGAACAAACTGTGCCTGAAAGTGCGTTCGAATTCGCTTAAGTTTATTGCTGTACCGTCTCTAAACAAAGCGCCGAAAGCGCCGGATTTATAGAGATGATCGATGATTATGATTACGGTAAAACCAGCGATGAATCGCCACCAGTAGCGGATCTCGGTATTGTCCCAGAGGGCCTTGAAGTCCCTGGTCAAAACGCGGTAGTGTATGAGAAAGTTGATACCTCCCAGCATCATAAAAAATATGACGGTATATTCGATAAGCCGATAATTCGGGTGGCCGGATAAACTATAGAATTGGATGCTGCTGTCGTGGGGCGAAAAGCCGCCGGTCGATAATGCAGTCAGGGCATGACAGACGGCATCGAACACCGGCATTTTTTCGAGCGAAAGAATTGCTGCTGCTAACACTGTAAAGAATGCATATATAGCCCAGAGTATCCGAAGGGTGTTGAACAATCCCGGTGCGGGCCTGGCCGAAGAAATCTTGTGGCTTTCGGCCCCGAACATGTGATGAGCACCGCCCGACTGGGAAATGACCATCAGGAAAAAGGAAAGTATTCCTATGCCGCCCAGCCACTGCGTGAGCGCCCGCCAGAAAAGGATGCTCCTCGGCATATCATCTAAGCCTGAAAAAACGGTAATACCGGTTGTCGTAAAGCCGCTCATCGCTTCGAAGCAGGCATCGAGATAATTCGCACCTATCCCGATAACAAATGGCAGTGCTCCGATGGCCGAGGCAAAAAGCCAGCCGAGAGCGCACATCAGCATCGAGCCGGTAGTATCGAGCTTTTCCGCTTCGAACTTATGGCGCAGCACCATCCCGAGAGAAAATGAGACCAGGGACGTAAGAACAAAGCTGGCACCTGTAATCCAGCCGTCACCCATTTGTCCCCAGTAGTAGATAACGACTATCAGCGGGAATAGAAGAACCAATCCCAATATTTCCAGCAAACCCCCAATGAAATGCAGGATGCAATTAATTCGTCGAAATCCGTTTCTCATTCGTTGACCCGCGGTCTATCGGCAATCAATGCCTATCAGCGTTTGAGCCGTTCGACAAGCTCAGGAGATGATTATAATACGGGAACAGGGTATTTCAAGCTATTTAGCGGACCAATTTCGGGAATCAACCGGCATTAAAAGATTTATAATATATTTTTGGGCTTTTGTATTTGAAGTTTTTCTTTATAATGGGGACAACAAATCCGCGTTAAGCAATATAAGGAGAACTGTTATGAAGAAATACTTTTTTGCAGTCCTGCCGGTTTTTTGCCTCGTTGTAAGTGTATTACTTGCCGGTGCCGGCACAGGCGGGATAAAAGCTGAATTCGCCCGAACCACAATCGACCTCGGTATCGTGGTAAGCGACGTGGAAAAAGCTGCACTGTTTTACAAGAACGCGCTGGGATTTACCGAGGTACCCGGCTTCGATGTCTCGAAGGAGATGGCAGGTGACTCAGGGCTGAGCGATTACCAGGCTTTCATCGTGAGAGTGCTGGTATTGGGTGAAGAGGAGAGCGCAACTAAAATTAAAATTATGGAATTCCCAGAAGCGCCCGGCAAGAAAGTCGATAACAAATTTATCAACTCAAGCCTGGGATACAGTTACCTAACGATCTTTGTCTCCGACACAACCGCAGCCGTAGAGCGGGCAAAGAAAGCCGGGGTGGCCCCGGTAAAAGAGCCTTACCAGATAGGTGGAGGCAATTTCTATCTGACACTTGTCAGAGATCCGGACGGCAATATTATCGAACTGGTCGGACCTAAGAAGTAGTTGCAGATTGAAACCCGATCTTTAGTCTTAAAAAAAGGGAGCAAGTATCCGATGGAAGATGTCGAACGATTTAAAAAGCTTATCAAGGGCGGCGATTCCTGTATATCCATCGTGACTTATGAAGAACGCTATACCCTGGACATAATACGCTATGCAGCCCTCGATCTGAAGCGAGAAATGTATGTATGGTCAATAAGCGGCGGCGTCAGAGACGGCCTGATGGTCGAAAGTCCTTTTGAAGTTGATACCGAATCACCTGTTTCCGGATTAAATTACCTTGCAAATACAAAGGAAGGCTCTATTTGCGTGACCCTCGACGTTGCCGAACATCTCAAGGCAGGCCTGGCATTGCGGGCCATACGCGACCTTATCGATCGTTTCGATAAAAAAACCAATACACTCGTCATGATAGACAGCGAGGACAAGCTGCCCGAGGTTGTAAAAGCCTTCGCGAGGCCTTTTGAGATTTCTTTTCCGGGCCCGGAGGAACTGAAAGATATTATTCGCAGAACGCTGAAACGATTTCACCGCGAGAAACCCATCGAAACCAAAATTACCAAAAGCGGCCTGGAAATAATTATTCGAAATCTCCGCGGATTGACGCGCCGACAGGTTCAAAGCATCATCGTTGACACCGTTGCCGACGACAGGCGTTTTGATGAGGAAGACATAAATCTTGTTATCTCAAACAAAAGGCGAATGCTCCAACGCGGAGGTTTGCTTGAATATATCGAAACACCTCTCGACCTTAGTGAAATCGGGGGTATGAGGAAGTTAAAGAAATGGCTCGAACATCGTAAAAATGCCTTCAGTACGAAGGCAGAAGATTTCGGTCTCGAATCACCCAGAGGCATGCTCATGCTTGGTGTCCAAGGAGCCGGCAAAAGCCTCTGTGCAAAGGCCGTGGCAACAGCCTGGAAACAGCCACTTCTGAGACTCGATCCCGGCACTCTTTACAATAGTTTCGTTGGTGAATCCGAACGTAATCTCCGGCAGGCCCTACGACAAATTGAGATGATGTCACCTGTAATTTTATGGATAGATGAGATCGAAAAAGGTTTTGCTTCGGCAGCCAGCCAAAGCACCGACGGAGGTTTATCCAAGAGACTGTTCGGCACACTGCTGACCTGGATGCAGGACCACAAAGCGTCGGTATTTGTTATTGCTACTGCCAATGATATCGAAGCTTTGCCACCCGAACTTCTTCGCAAAGGCAGATTCGATGAAATATTCTTTATCGATTTACCTAAAAAAGAAACACGAAAGAAAATATTCGAAATTCATCTAAGCAAACGTCGCCGGGATCCCGGGCAGTTTGATCTGGATGCACTGGCAGCGACGTCAGATGGCTACAGCGGTGCTGAAATTGAACAAGCCGTGCTGTCTGCTCTGCACGAAGCGTTTGCAAAAAATACAGACCTGAAAACAAATATGATTCTTTCAACACTGCAAACTTCGCCGCCATTATCGGTAACAATGGCTGAAAAAGTCGAATGTTTACGCGCCTGGGCCCAAGGCAGATGCGTGCCGGCGGATTGATAAGATAAACTATTTTTATAAAAAATATGGCTTTGTGAGTTCTACTTCCTTGACTATATTCACAAGCAAAATTCAGGAGACAAAGCAGGATATGGCTTAAATGCCTGAAGAAAGGAACCATGACTATGCACATAATGAAAAGCCTTTCTGAGACATTTTGCTCGATAGTGCAGTGGATTCATGCTCAAGTTCGGATTATACGGGGAAAAGAAGGAGCACAGTTTAACGACAGGTTGATTGCTGCAGTTACATTAGTAAGCATTGTAATGGTCGTGGTTTTTGCAATGAAACTGATCCAGTCTTATTCCCGGGTGTCTATTATACTCGCTACTGCCGGCGAGGGAGGTGAATACCATTGGTTTGGCGAAAACCTTAAAAATGTGATTAACAATAATCAAAGGAGGATTCGGATTAAAACACGGCCGACTCTTGGATCCTGCGAAAACATGCAACTGCTGGAGGATAGGGAGGTTGAGCTTGCGATAATACAACATGACACGCCTGCAAAGCAATCGGTTCAGGCAGTGGCCTCATTATTCCCGGAAATGCTCCATCTTATCGCTGATAAAAATATTAAAAGCATACCCGAGCTTAAAGGCAAACGTATTGCAGTGATTCCCAATCTTTTAGGAGAAAAAGGAGATCCTAACGATCCAAATTCTTTTCTCCAGCGCTTCATCGAAACTTACGGTTTAAAAAGTACCGTAAGCTTTATGAAACAACAGAGCATTCTGGCAGCCAGCACAGCATTCCTGAATAACGAAGTAGATGCTATTATTCTCTTTATCGCGGTTGGGAATGATACCGTACGAGATCTACTTCTGCAAAATGACAGGCCTGCCAACTTGATACCCATTAATGTGCACGCGATAGAGAACTGGCATCCTTTCGTGGAAGAAGGGATAATATACGCCGGAGCATACCAAGGCGATAATCCTATTCCTTCCCAAAATGTCCCTTCTGCCTCGGTCCAGGCATTACTGTTAACGCATAAGGCAGTTAAGGAAAGTAGTATTAACGCAATAACACAAATCCTGTACGAGCATCGTAACAAGTTAGTTGCTAAAAATCCTCACGCAGCCACGATAAAGCTGCCCAGTTCCGGACAGAATCTTGGTATACCGCTCCACGTGGGAGCGAAATCTTACTATCGAAGGGAAGAACCGGGTTTTCTTGTGAGATATGCAGATTCTATGGCATTATTTCTTTCGATAACCGTACTCTTTGCTTCGGGAATTTGGCATATTCGAATACGTCTCCAGCAGCGGCAGAAAAAACGGGCAGACAAATACAACCTGGAGATTCTAAATCTGATCGAGCAATCACGTGGAGTACAAAATCCGGATGAGTTACAGCAAGTCCGACAAAAGTTGTTCGATATCTTCAGGAGGGTGCTTGTAGACCTTGACAGCGACCGGATTTCGACAGAATCATACCAGTTGTTTATTTTCCCGCTCGAAGTCGCTCTCGGTGCAATACGTCATCAAGAATTGGTACTATTGAATTCGTCTCCATAAATGGATATATCGAAAGAGCATTATATCGGGAAACAGGATTAATAGCGTTTGACGTTGTACTGATTATTGGCTACACTTCTATATGAATCTACAGATTCATATATTTAATTGATTTTGGGATATCTGTTATGGTAAAGCATAATTCACTAACTTTAATGGTCTGCTGCTCAGTTGCGAGCCTGCTACTCTGCGGATGTGTAGAACGTCGTCTGACTATCAACACCAAGCCACCGGGAGCATTAGTTACACTAAATGACGAGCAGATCGGCGAGTCTCCAGTTACAGTTAATTTTAACTGGTACGGCGATTATTGCGTCAGGATCAACAAGGAAGGCTACGAGACATTAAATACCCATCGGGACTTGAAAGGCCCGTGGTACGATTATTTTCCATTTGATTTCTTCGCCCAGATTGTCAATCCGAACAGAATCGTAGATTCTTACGAATGGACGTTCGAACTTTCGCCCAGGCAGCAGATCCGTCGGGATGAGTTAATACAAAATGCTCAGGAATTAAAGAAACAACTGCAATAGAGGGATTGTATTTGAAGCTAAAAGTTCACACTCAAATTCTAATTGCCATTTTTTTGGGGATTGTAGTTGGAATTCTGCTGGGGGAAAGAGCCGCCCATATAAAAATTGTAGGGGACATGTTCATTCGGCTGCTCAAGGCTATTATTATACCTTTGATTCTTGCTTCGATGGTAGCCGGAATTGTAAGCCTCGGCGATGTTCGTAAATTGGGCAGGATTGGATTGAGGACATTTATTTATTACACAGCAACGACAACTCTTGCCGTGGGAGTCGGGCTTATTTTAGTAAATCTGATGAAGCCCGGGATCGGAGTAGATATAGGTATCGAGGCAGGGAGCGATTTGTCCGGCGGAGAAGTACCTTCAGTAATTTCCATTATCAGGGACATTATACCGGCAAATATTTACGATGCTATGGCAAGGGATAAAGTACTGTCGGTGATATTCTTCTCTTTACTTTTAGGTGTCGCCATCAGTAGCATCGGAGAAAAAGGCAAACCATTAGTGATCCTCTTCGAAGCCTTTAATACCGTGATGATGAAAATTACCGACTGGATTATGCGTCTGGCACCCTTCGGCGTGTTTGCCCTGATGGCTCATACAATCGGCTCTATGGGATTGTCTGTTATCAAACCTCTGATAGTATATATGGCCACGGTGATTGTCGGCCTGACAATACATGCCTGCGTGACTTTACCTGTCTTGTTGAAAACTCTCGGAAAATATTCTCCCTTGAAATTCATCAGGGATGTTTTAAGCGCCGTAGCAACGGCTTTCAGCACGGCCAGCAGCGCAGCTACTTTGCCAATTACAATGGAATGCCTACAGGAAAACACCGGCGTATCCAATAAGGTAACGAGCTTTGTGCTACCATTGGGTGCTACGGTGAACATGGATGGCACGGCTTTATACGAGGCGGTTGCTGCCATGTTTATCGCCCAGGCATACGGAATCGACCTCAGCATCGGCCAGCAACTTATCATCATGCTCACGGCAACACTGGCCTCGATAGGTGCCGCTGCTATACCCGGCGCCGGGCTCGTTACGATGGTAATCGTGCTAAGGGCGGTAAATCTGCCGCTGGAAGGCATTGGAATGATTTTAGCCGTGGACAGAATATTGGATATGCTCCGAACAGCCGTAAACGTATGGGGAGACGCATGCGGAGCAGCAGTTGTTGCCAACTTAGAAGGCGAACAATTAAACAAATAGACAGTATTCTTCTTCCTTAACTAAACAACCTGTCGGCAAAATTACAAAAGATTGTCACGGTACCAGTCTATTGCTTTTTGCAGGCCTTCGTGAAAATGTACTGATGGCTTGAAATTTATCAGGTTTTGTGCAGCGGTGATATCGGCGAGGGAGTGTTTTACATCACCGGGACGCGGATCGGTATATATAGGTTTTACGTTCTTTCCGAGAAATTCATTTATCATATCGATGATTTCATTGACGGTAACGGCCTGACCACAGGCGATATTTATAACTTCGCCTTTAGTCTGGTTCGCTCTTGCGGCAAGTAAATTGACACTGACGACATTATCTATATACGTAAAATCACGGCTCTGCCGGCCGTCACCGTAAATGGTCGGCGGCTTGTCCTTCAATATGGCTGTTACAAAAGCCGGAATAGCAGCGGCATATTGGCTCTTCGGATCCTGGTATGGGCCAAAGACGTTGAAATACCGCAGTGAAATAGTCTGTAGACCGTAGATATTGCAGAAGACCGAGCAATAATATTCGCCAGCGAGTTTGGCGACCGCATATGGCGAAAGAGGGCTCGTAGGCATCGTTTCGACCTTGGGCGAGGTTGGAGAATCACCGTAAGCTGACGAGCTTGCTGCATAGACGAAACGTTTAATACCGGTATCGCGAGCGGCTAAAAGGAGCGTGAAGGTCGCATTGACACAATGCTGATGAGTGGCGGCGGGATTATTAACACTCACGGGCACCGATGGTAACGCACCCTGATGCAAAACAACGTCGATATCTTTCATAGCCGATTGGGCAACCTCCGAATCGCCCATATCGGCCTGGATAAATTCTATCTTGTCTATCACATCGGCAAGATTACTCTTTTTGCCCGTGATAAGATTATCAACAACCCTTACAAAGCAACCTTGCGAAACGAGCCTTCTGCAGATATTCGAACCAATAAAGCCGGCTCCACCAGTAACTAAAAACTTCTCCATAAAATCAGCCTCGAAAAGAAATTCGATTTACAGGACTAAAGATGTTTACAAGCATAGCCTATTATATCCGGCGTGCTCAGGCTATGCTACTGGTAAGTCTCGCCTTTTTTTGATATTTCCTGTAAGATTTGAATTGCTCCTGGAAATAGCCGCCCTTAATTGACCTTGCGGCAAAGAGCACACAACCGACTATTCGGGCGTTTACTTCCTTCAATTCGCGAATCGTTCTCTGTGCGGCGCCTTTGCTTGTTGCCGCAGCGTTGAATACCAGCAGCGTCGCATCGACAAGCCCGGCGAGGACTTTGGCATCACTGACCAGCAACACGGGCGGTCCATCGATGATGATATAATCGTAATAATTGCGCCCTTTAGAGAGAAGATCTTCCATTCTCGCGCCGCCGAGCAGTTCTGACGGATTAGCTGGCAATGGCCCACACTCGATAAGATCAAGTCCCTCTATACCGCTCGGCCTGACCGCTCCCTCAATAGCGCACTGGCGCATCAGGATACTGCTCAAACCAAAATCAAAATGCTCTGCCGAGGCTTTGGTTTCAACCTTCGGGAACAGCGAGTGCAGATTAGGCTGCCTGAAGTTGGCATCGATCAGCAGGACTTTTTTATCCGTGGCGACAAAGGTAGTAGCAAGATTTACCGCCACAGAAGTTTTGCCATCCCGTGGCATGCTGCTGCTGATAAGCAGGGTTTTAAAAGATTCCGGAGGGCCGGATAGCTTCAGGTTGATTCTGCATTGTCTGTACGATTCACTCGTGACCGAATAAGGTACCTGACGAACAACGTGACACAACTGTACCCGACGGCGAATCTGGTTATCTTCAGAGGCATCGGGGATAACACCAAGAAGAGGAATACGTAGGAACCTGGCAACGTCGCTCGGCGTCCGAACCAGATCATTAGCAAGCTCGACAAGAAAGGCAAGCCCTAAACCAAGCAGCAGACCCAGCATCGTCCCGCTCGGGAACCACAACCACCATTGGCGGGTAAATACCATTTCCAGTGGTACTGGAGCTAGACCGACAGGCAGCACCTTTGGGGTTTGTGGATCATCGTGCAGTGTTTTAAGTTTCTCTATCTGCTCTTTGATCGTGTCGAGCATCGCGATTCTTTCATCCCTGATTTTTACTCCCTTTTCATACTCTATTCGGGCGAGATCAAGATCTTTTTTCTGTGCTTCTGCCTCCTGTCGGAGTGCTTCCAATTGTTCGAATCTCTTTTGCAGGACAATCAGACCATCCTTTGCGTTCTCCAGGTTAGCAAGCCGGGTCTGCTCTGCAATTTCTTCTTTTCTCTGCTCTCTTCTTTTTTTAGTCTCTTCTATCAACTCTCTTGTCTGGCGTACATCTCTGTGATTCTCGCCGAACTTGGTGAGCCTGCCCGATAGCTGGGCCTCCAGAAAGGCAAGCTGCTGGGCAAGGTTAAGCATCACGGGATCCCGCTCTATCTGAAACTCAATCTGTTCGGTAATCGGCCCGGTAGCCAACCTTTCAAGATTGCCGATATCGGCCACAAGCTGCTTTATTGCCAGATCGAGTTCATTCTTCTGAAGCTCAAGATCGTTAAGCCTGATCGTTATTGTGTGCTGGAAATAACGTCCTACAGGTTGTTCAATATCGGTTAGTTTATATTTTGTGCGGATATCATCCAATCCTTTATTAGCTGTATCCAATTCACTTCGAACTCGACCTCGTTGCTCTTCAAGCTTTATCAGCCTTTTAGATATCTCGCTTTGTTCTTTATTTCCTTGCTTGGCAAGGAACAAATTCAACATTTCGTTAACGATATCCGCTGCTTCTTTGGCAATACTACAGGTCATAGATATCTCAACGAACTCACTGTCTTTGTGAGCATATGCACCAAAATGTTTGTCCAGGTAGTTTACTGCCCTTCTTCTGTCGCCTTTCCAGCTTTTAAACCATCTGGTCTCTATGACATCCTCCCTGCCGAGCAAATCTTCAAGGGTGCTTTGTTGTTTTATAAGGTTTGCTATAGATTGGCGATGACCGTATAAAACATCCTTATGCAATTGAACGGTATCGATAGTCAAAGGATCAGTTTCTACAGGGGGCAGAACTTGAATATAGGTACTGGCAGTAAATCTTGGCAGATATGTCCTCAAAAGCCACCAAGTTCCACCGCCAGTTCCCAAACCCAGCACGGTAAGAAAGATTATCAAGAATATATGGCGTCGTAATATCCCGAAAACCTCCATCGCTGTCAGCGAGGCTGCCGCGGGGGGCCTTGGCCCTACAGGCCGTGACATCCTGCTCGAAGCTGTGGGTTTTTCTTCTGCCATTATTATCTCCGTTTAAGATTACTCAAACAAAGCGAATAACGCTTAATGAGTCTCCTTTTTTTCGCATTGTCACTTAAGGCGAAACACGCCCAATAGCATCTTCTATTCGCTGCTGGACTTTCTGTGACAATTTCTCCCCGCCTGCCTCCAAAGCCTGTTTATAAGCAGAAAGTGCTTCACTTTTTGCTCCGAGTTCTTCTTGTATCATACCTTTATGCTCATACACTTCTGCCGGTACGGAAATATTATCCTGCTCAAAATGCTGCAAAGCAGCAGCCAAAAATTCAGCAGCCTGCTGCTTTTTTCCATTCTTGAGCAACACATAAGCATAAGTATCCAGTACTATCGGACTATTCGGCCTAGCGTTCAGTGCCCTTTCAGCATATTTAAGAGCCTCCGGAAGCCTTTCATCATTCTCGGCAAGCAAATACGCCAAATTATTCAGAACAGTCGTTACTCCGGTATTACTCGGCATTTTAGCCAGGAGACTTTCGTAATCTGAGATAGCTGTTTTGAGATAATTTTTATCGGAAGTTTTCTCATATAATAGGATCAGAATATCACCCTTTTTAAGGGTAAAATCGATTCTACGAAAGCTATCCGGCCCAGCCAGATCAATACATTTGCTTATATAATTTAATGCTTGTGTGTACCGGCCCGTAATCTTTGCTATGTTGAACATAGCAAAATTGGCAGCGAGAGAATCAGGATCGGCCAAGAGTTTTTGCTCGCAAAAGTTGGTAGCTTCTTCGGCTCCCACTATTACATACATTCTCAGCAGAATATCGGCGGCAATCATCTGGTCTTCTCCGGCCGTATCAACCGCAGCCCAGCATGATTGTACAGCGGCCGGTTTATCGCCGAGAATCATCTTGGCCTGAGCCATTGACAGATATGCAACCGGAGCAAGGACACTATCCTTATATTTTTCACACTCCTGAATAACCTTATCCAGCTTAGAGGGATTCCAGCCCGGCGTCTCAGGTGTGCCTGCTCCTGCAATCAGTGTTTTCATATAGCCATCAAACACCGTCGAATACAAAACATCCTTATCGTCTGAATTGCCCTGAACAAGACGAATTTCCTGCCTGGCCAGAAAAGCGTGCTGAAATAGCTGTTCGGCCCTATCAAATTCGCCCGTCTTAATAGCATACGTACCCGCCCGAGTAAGCCAATTCACGCTGTTCGGATATTTCTCAAGAGCTTCTTCGTAGAATCTTTTGAGCGCTTCATTCCTTCCCAGTTTTAAGTAAATATGCTCCAGCAATAACATCGCTTCCAAAGGAACACCCGGTGCATTAATCGTATTTCTAAGTTCCGTGACAGCATCTTCATATCGCTCAGCCTTAATAAAAGCTTTCGCAAGAGAAATACGAGTCGCAGGTTCATCCGACAATAATTTGCTCTTGCGAAGGTCACTGATTGAATTATTATAGTCACCCCGGAAGAAATTTATTTCACCCTTCAATCTCCATCCGGTAGGATTGTCCGGATTGCTCTGAAGATTTTCATTAGCCTTCGCCAATGCCCTGTCCAGTTGTCCCTGTCTCATCAGAAGCCAGGCCTGAAGTAGCAGCATTCTCGGTTCGTTCGGATATTTTTCCTTAAAGCTCTGCAGCTTGAATTCGGCCTCCTTGACAAGGCCGACTCTCAGAAACGCCTGGATTTGAGCAAGATTATTCTCAACGGTATTCTCAACGGCAACAAGTTCTTCCGAGTATTTCTTTACAGCCTCCTTGTCGGATGTTTTTTCCGCGATAAGCAGCAGGCCTTTGAACACACCGCTGTCTTTTGTGCCGCTTTCATACATCTGCTCCAAAACCTTCCTGGCATCCTCATACTGGCCGGCCTGATAATAATGATCCCAGAGCAATTTATCTTCCTGCGATCCAGCAAGAAGCTTCCTGGCTTCTTCACGCTGTCCCCGAGCCCGGAAATATTCGGCATAGTAATAAAGCATCCGCTTGTCGCTCGGATTCATTTCTTTCGCCTGTTCGAAAGCGGACCCGGCAATAGCAAATAACGCTTCTTTGCTTTGGGGATTAGTGTCTTTAACAGCCGCTTCGGTTGCAAGTTTACCAAGAAGTAAAGCGTTTTCTATCGTCGGATTGGCTCTTTGTAAATCCTGCCGAATCGCTACCGCCCTTACCGGCTCGGTAGGAGCAATAAAATCGGCATACAAGCCAAACAGCATAAAATCACCGGGATTTAATGCTATTGCTCTTTCCAGGGCATCCCTGACTTCTGCTACCTGGGCGGTTGAGACCTTATTGCCAAGCTGTTGGTTCCGGCGATAAAATGCAATGGCCGATGCTTTGGCGATAGTCCCGTCAAGTGGATTTATAGACGCCGCACTTCGCATGTCTTCCATTGATGCGTGCTCATTCCCAAGAGCGGCATTTATATCACTCCTGAGCAGGTAAGCTCGCGAGAAAACAGGCTTTTGTTTCAGGCATTCATTGACTTTTACCAATGCGTCTTTAAATTCGCCTTTGGCCGCGGCGAGGCGAGCCGCAAAATCCTGCCCCCGACAACCGTCGATGTTCGTACTTCGGACTATCTTTGTCACCCACTCTGCCAAATCCCAGTCTTTCGTTTCAAGTGCTATGTCTAAAAGATAATTGGAAGCAAGTTCTATCTGCTCGAAATCGGAACTCTCAGGAACCAGTTCCCGTAAAGGACCTGTTTCTAGAGCCTCTTTAAATTGGCTTATTGCTTTTTCCGGCTCGTTATATCTGCGATAAAAAATCCCAAGCTGAACTTTTCTGTGAATCGGATCGGAAATACTTGACAGTACCTGCTCTTCTATTTGCTGATACCTTTGTTGCGTAATTTTTGTTGGATCAGGTTCGGACAGGACGTGTTTATAAACGAGAACCGCCGGTCTATCGGGAAATTTTCCTAAAAAGCGATTGATCAAATGCAAAGCCTGATCTGTCCGGCCCTGCTCCTTATAATTTCTACAAACATTAATAATGGAAGCCTGGTCAACAGAATTCGGTTCCATAGAAAGCAGTTTCTCCAGCAACCCGGCTTCCTGTTGCTTCAAACTATCCAATTCTATTTTCATAAACCGTTGGGCATCGTCCTGCGCATCAACTGGATCTTGTTCATCGATCCCTGCCTGTAGTAATTTTCTGTCTGAATCTTCCAGCCTTTGCTTCTGCGCTATAGCTAATTGTATATCGCGCATTTTGGACTGTGTTAGCACCAGGTTGAGCTTAACCGTTTCAGGCGCATCAACCGGTCTTTTCGCTAATTCTTTTTCAGCTTCGTCAAATTGTTTAGCGCCGATATAAGCTTTTATTCTAAGCTCCTGACATCTATCGCTGGAGCCTATATACTCCTCATAAGCATCTAAGCTTTGTATGGCTTCGGGCCATCTGCCGTACTTAAGAACAACATCAACATAATCCAATCGCGATTCAGGCTTGATCTGACCAATTCCCGAATAGAGCGAACTTGTCAGAAATTCATTGACAGCACCAACTTCAGGAGTGTCCTTAAAAATCTTTGCAAGCATATAAGCAAGCTGTGCAAATTCAGGGTCATTCGGCCAGGGCAGTCCGGGCGGTTTTACTGCTCTTAGCTGTTCGTAAGCATCATACAACAATACAACGGCCGCTTGTTTGTTGCCCCTGGTAAGCTCAAGCATCCCTTTCCATTTAACAACCAGCGGTTCTTCGGCGCTGCTGAAAATCTGCTCGATTTTATGCACTGCCTGCTCTGCACCGCTTAGCCATGACTGAGTTTCCTCTGCCGAAGCCTGTCCGGGAGGTTCGAGTATCTGATCGGTATAGCAGTTCGCCAGAAAAGCATATAGAATAAATTTATTATTGATGTTCGCTCGCTGCCGAGGGCCCGACTTGTCCTGTGCATCCGGCAAAGTCAACGCTCTTTTTGCTGTTTCTATTGCTTTATCTATCTGCGACTTTTGACCATAAATAGAATAACTGTGATAGTACAAATTGGCCGCATGGATGGCGTAAGCAACATTTTGTCCATCCAGTTGAATTGCCTTTTCCACAGCCTCAATAGCCTTGTCGAGATTGGCCGAGCCCAACCGGGGCCCTGAAAAAATCGAATATGCCGTATAGAATTGAGAAACTGCTGCATGTGCCCGCGAACTGGAATCGAATCTCTTAACGAGCGATAAATACTCCGCTTCAAGTGCTTGAATTTGTTCCCTGAGCTGTTCAGAGCCGCTGCTTCTGGCAAAAGTAAGCTTCTGAGTTACAAGATTAATATATGCTTGCGGATTATCAGCAGCAGCATTGACTGCCTGCTGAAGGATCTCAAGGGCCTGCTTGGCAGCTTTATCTCTTTCTTCAAAATTTCCTCTCGAAGCGAAGATTTCCCCTTTTGTCACGGCAGCCTGCGACAGGTACCAGTAGGCATCGGTATTATTCGGTTCATACTCCTGTACTTTTTTCAAATCATTGACAGCCTCTTCAAGTGATTTGTCCTTATCAGTTACAGTTCCCAGAATAGCCATTTCAAGTGCAGCTCTGCCCCTTATCAAATATAAATACGGTCCTAAGCTCATCCGGCCGGCTGCTTCTGCTTCCATTTCAGAAACATCCAGCTCGGCCGTATCTTTCATGAGCAGCTCATTATCCTGGGCCACCTTCAGGAACTCCGACGCCTGTTCATGTACCTCTTTCCATGCTCCTGAAGCACCTGTATCAGCTAATATGTAAAAATATTTCAACTTACCGTAGCGAGCTTTTGCATTGTTGGGATTGATTTTGATAATTTCGTCCCAGCATCCCAGTATATAGGGCCATTCTTTGGTTTCGAAATGCACATCCGCCAATTTGAACAGTACTTCTTCCCTGAGAGAATCAGTCTGTGCTGTACCGAATGCACTTCGAAAACTCTGTATGGCCCTCTTATAATTTTGCTCTTTTACCTGTTCATCCGTTGCCTGGTGTGCCGCTTCCAACGCCGCCTCGCCGTCCCGAATATACTCTTGGGGATCCTGGCCTAAACGCAGAACTACTGCGATAACCGCCAGCAGTAAAAACACAACTACCGCAGAACCGATAAATGCGACTTTTTTATTCAGCCTCCTCATTGCCATAAATTAACCTCAGATTGCGTTTTTTTCTATTCTTATTATCGTAACAGTCTCTAATCTTCCCAATCGGGCCAGTGCTGCTGTTCCAAAATAGGCAAAATCACGGTCAAGAGCTTTTCGCCTGTTGCAACTGCCTGTTCTTTGCCCGGTGCAATAGAACTTCTGTTAAAAACCAGCTCCACTTTGCAAAAATACGAATTTTTACCGAAAAGGTTCTTATTCAAAACTAATCGAGCATCTTCTCGGCTGCCTGCATACTGACCGTTGACCTTAAAAAAGTATAAATTCGGTATTCTCTCGCTGCTCTGCCAAAGATCCGTATTTTTCGGAGCGAAAACAAGATACTTTGCTGGCACACTCGTATCAATGTCTTCATCGATGTTGATCTTAAAAGTAACCGATTCCGATCCGAGTTTTTGATAACCGCCACCGCTCCAACATTCTTCCGGCACATGCGGCACCCTGTCCGGAAGCCTGTAATACGTAATAAACAATAAAAATTCCTTTACAGGACTGTTGGCGGCTTGCTCGGTATCCTCAAGAATCCACTGGATATAATCTTCGGTGCCCAGGGCATTGAGTGTATCCGGATTCTGAATTGTCTCTTTTAAAACCACCTTATACGGCGTCAAATCACCTCCATCCAGCTGGTCCAAAGATTTCTTTAGCAGCAAAGGTTCCTTTTTGAAAACTATGCCCAGCTTTTTCATTGTAACCGACATTCCGGCTCCCGCAGTTGCAAGAACCAGCACACAAATTAGAAAGGCCGGCTGTAAATAAACTCGTATGTAGTCTTTCGTATCACGCATCTTTTTTGCGAACTACAATATCTTCGGCAACCATATCAGATTCATCTATAAACAAACTCGACATAAACCACGCAAGAACTCCATAAAGGCTGAACGCCAGCGGCAGCATTGCCATTCCAAGCATATCGTGATAAATGTCCTGAGCATATTTAGGATTTATCAGCACATAAATAAATCCGGTAACCGTGACCCGCACGATATTACAGAATATCGCTATCGGAATCGTGCTGACCAATAAAATAATTCGCTGCCACAACGGCCTGTAGTGCAAATACGCCATGGCAACTCCCAAAGCCATAAAGGCCATCAACAGCCGCATTCCGCTGCAGGCTTCGGCAACATCAAGCGGAGGCTCCAGCAACTGTCCTTTGTAGAATACATCTATCACCACGCCGTTAGCAGTAGCTTCCAATTCCGGAACCAGATTCAATAAACCGCCCGCCACAGTGGCCGCCCATTGCCGCATCGGTATTGTCAGCTCCCTGTAATATCTCTCCGGCAGCGGAACGGCAAAAATCAGAAAGGCAATCGGCAGCCACGTATGTTTAATTAATTTCCAGCCGCACAGAAACAATACAATCGCTCCAAGTGTCGCTATCATATCCACCGAGCGCAAATACCCATATTGGAGATGAACTATGTTAAAAGGATAAAACAGAATCCCTAAAACCATAAAGATAAGACCAAGATAATTCGGCCTAAATTCGTCATTCGCAGCACAGCGAAGAATCTCCTCTTTTTTCTGGTTGACGAAATACAAGCTGAAAAGCGGGATTAAAAAACCGTGTGACCAACTGCTGTCGGTAAGCCACCTGTTAACAATACCTTCTATCTCATTCCGAAAAAGAAAACAAAACAATACCCCAATTATCAATATCCTGATGTATTTATGCACTCCGAGCTGGCGCCATTGATGCGTATGAGAATGCGTAGTTGTTCGATATATCCCGGTTCCCATTGCGTCATATTTCAGGGGCTTGTTACTTTACGACTTAAAACAAATGGGAATCCAATAAAACGGGCTCCCTCTGTACTATAAACAGGTGATATAGTTCACCATACTGAAAAATATAACTGTGAAATAATGCCCCGGTTTTAACTTATCGCTATATTTATATATCAGAACCAATTCGGGAAAGGCCTGCTGGTATAAAAATCTCTGTCTGCGAAATTACGGTCATAAACAAAACCGAAACCATAAGTGGCCCGGAACGCATTTCGCAAAACCGCACGCCATCTGGCTGTGGCATGTGTTCCAACGTTGATTAAATCATGCGGCTTAATAAAGAAGTCCGGCTGCTCACCCATAGCTATTTTATCCAAATCCACCATCACGATTTCCTCTTTTTTCCTGCCGATTCTTCTGACTACTTCACAGCGTTTCGGCCACGCCAGAGGCCCCAGGCCACCCGCAGCGGCTATAGCCTGCTTCAAAGTCATCGGCCTTCCCGTAAGAGGAATATACCCACTACGGTTGACGTTACCCATAATACAAAACTCACCGATAATATCAACCGGAACGAAAATCGAATCGCCGGGCTTTATCACTATATTATATCGCGGGTCCCCGGAAAGCAGCTTGTCAGCAGGAATCCTAATAAGCCGCATCCCGGCAGCTTCATATTCCGCTCCAAAAACCGGTACCGTTTCCTCCGGTGGAACCACTAATTGCTGCTCCGGTTCTATTTGTATAACCGGCTCGGTCGGTTTCGGAGCACCGACTTGAATCGGTACCCATTTACCATTCTGGAAAACCCACTCGATATGCCCAGTCGGTTCTTCTTTGACTTCCACCTGCTTAGTTTTTTTTACTTGAACCGGGATCCATTTACCATTCTGGAAAACCCACTCGATATCCGCGTCCAGATCCAGCAGATCATCCTCCTGTTGTGTATCGGGCGGGCTAACGGAAGGTCTCGACCGACGTTCAATCGGATCCTGCTGTGGGCTGATTTGGCGACCGTTATGCTCGGACAATGTTCGCAGTATGTCTTCGACGCTTGTGGGTTCCTCGGCCGGCTCGGCAAGTGCCGGCCTGCCGTTCGAAATCCCCACATCTTTCGCATACAGCCAACTTGAAACCGGATTGTTGAATTGTCCGAAATTACTCGGCTCTCTCGAATATTCCCTCTCAGTTGCCATTTCAGTCGAAGAGATAACCACGTTGCTTTCGGGCCATTGATATTGTGTCTGAGGCGTAACATTATTCCGCCTCTGCAGCAAGGGCCTGGTAGTTTCCGGCTCGATAACATTCAACTCAAGTTCGCCGAAACCCGGATCGACCGAATCTGGTGCTTGCTGCTGGTCACCGGCAAAGCGAGAAACATAAATATAGCTTACGTTGAACTGCCTTGGCCCCCCCGCCGTTGCGAGGGCATCGGTTAGCCTGAAATCATATCGCGGGATTAAATACCGCCCCGGAAGGGACACCCCGTCGCCAATCACCGAAAAGGCCCTCTGCTGAGACCTGACCAAAGTCACGGTCACCGACGGCTCTATTAATATGTTCGGAGTCAGTATCTTCCTGATGCGGTCTTCAAGCTGTGTTTCAGTCAGGCCGGCCGCCTGTACTACTCCAACTTCAGGTACGGATATCTTTCCCGTCTCGGTGACTACATAATTATTTACAAATTGCACTCCTTCCTGAAGCAACTCGAATATAGATATGCCCACAACATCGCCTGACCTGAATGTATAATCGGACTCTGTCACTATAGCATCTACCGGTAGAGGCTCTTCCGCTCCTTCCCAGGCATCCGGATCTTCCTCGGCCACACCAAGAGAATCCAAAATCACGTTGACCGCGGGAACGGGACGGAACCTGCCTACCTGAGACGGATCAAAAAACTTGTTTCCACAGCCGGAAGAAAGTCCCAAAAAAAGCAGAAACAACGCAGCATATAAGAAGTAAAGACTTTTGCCGTTACCTTCCGGCATAATCTTTTTCATAACAAATAACCTGCAAAAAATACCGAGTTTCATAGTGAACCCGAACCTTATAAACTGCTCAAAATTACTCTTATACGATGGAATGTATCGGTTTTATCACTTATAGGCTTAACTTTTTTTACTACCACAAAAGCATTAGATTCGAAGTAAATAATGTCCCCGAACGCCGCTTCTGATACAACGCTAATTAGGTCTTATAATTACATAAATACCTATATAGACAGATACAACTTTTAAGCAGGAATACTTGTTTTTTACTTTTTTGAGACTTTTTTCAGTTTTATCTGAATCTTTCTGGTATAATTGCCGCTTCTTATCTCATAAGATTACGTTCACGACTTGTGAAAAAATTGTACTAACATTTATTTACGGAGGCACAAACAATGCTTAAGTCAAGATTCCAAAGAAAAGCTGTTATTGTGGGATTGTCGGTTCTGTTTATCTTAGCGGGGACATTATCTGCGCAAAGTCAGGCGAATAATGACTTGCTCAATATGATCCCGGAAAAGTCTTTATTTTGTGTCCGGGTAAACAACTTCGACTATACCCTGAATCAAACAGACCTGTTTTTAGCCGGTGTCTCACCAATGCCTATGGGGGTCTCGATGCTGGTTCGCATGCAGCTTGCAAATCTGCTTGGCAGCCCGCAGTTGACCGGCCTGAATACAAACGGCAGCTTCGCCGTATTCGGCGTAACAATGCCCGGCGAGACGGCGCAAGCCAACGCGATCCCAAACATATTTGTCGGTATCCTGGCTCCAGTCACTGATTATAAACAGTTTATTGAAGGCAATACAAATTGTTCACAGGCAGATGAAAAGGGGATTTCTAAAATCACAATGAACGGGGCACCCGTGGCGATGTCCGCAAAGGCCGGCAATTATGCGCTTTTAAGCTGGGCGAACGATTATGACAAGCTGGTCACAATGGCAAAAGAAATTTCATCCAAAACCGCAGGAATATCGAGCATTCTTGATACAAGTGAAACAAAAATGGCTCAAAGCGAGCCGGTCTGGGCGTATGGTAATGTTCAACAGGTATCCGAAACTTTCGGCACCTTGATTTCTGCCAAAATCGAAGAGATAAAAACAATAGCGAAAAGCATGCAGGCCGGCCAGCCGGGAGCATCGCCCGAAAGTATCCAGAACATTATGAATGTGTATTCCGGCATCCTTGATGTGCTGATGAAAGAAACAAAATCAGTGAGCATTGGGATCAGTCCAAAGCCTGATACTTTGAATATCACCGAAACCATCACAGCCATTCCCGGAACGGATATGGCGAAGATGTTGACGGCTGATGCCTCTTCCCAACGTGAAAATACGTTGTTGATGTATCTACAAGACGGAGCGGTAGCTAACTTCGGAGCCACGATCAATACACCTTTCTGGAAAATGCTTAACGTTAAAGGTATCGATTTCTTAGCTGCTATGGGTGGTAAAAGTATGAGCGAAAAGGACATTGTTGAATTTAAGATACTCGCAACCGATATCACCGTCTGTATTGAGGGGGCCTTAGCTTATTCGATTACAAACAATGTCGGGAAAAAACCGCCGTTCGCTTTGAAGTACCTCATAGCTGTTAAGGACGAAAAAAAGTTCAATCAGATAATCGAAAAAGCGATGGATATTATGAACTCCAGCGGAATCATGGATTTCTATAAGAGCACGGGAATAGAAACCAGCTTCAGTATGGAACAAGACGTCGATAATTATAAGGGCGTTTCAATAAGCTCCGCGAAATTGAGCCTGAAAGCTACAGACGCCATGACACCACAATCACAAATGATAACATCCATGTATGGCGAAGGATTCGATTACCGCTGGGGCATGATTGATGGCCTTTTTGCCTGTGCAGTTAGCGGCGATGCCGATTCAACGATACGCGAGCTGATTGACGAGGTTAAATCCGGCAGCCCAAAACAAATCAGTTCCGAGACGAAAGCTGCCCTGTCGCTTCTGCCTGGAGGCAATAAAGCTGACTTTGTATTGACATTTAATGTCCTGCGGTTTTTTAATATGGTGACATCCATGATACCTATACCGATCCCCCCAATGAATGCTCAGACCAAAAGTAACATCGTAATTGCAGGCAGTGCCGCAGACAGTAGGATGGTTGTGAATATCGCCGTGCCGAAACAGCATCTGACTGAAATCATGGCGGCCTTTATGGCTATGCAGCAAAAAAGCGGTACAATGAATCAATAACCGGCAAGAAAAAAGGTCGGGCCTTAATGGCCCGACCTTTTTTATATCTTATTTCATGCGTTTTATCGTATGGCAGTCTATTTTAACCAGCCGGTTCTGCGTACGGTCACGGGCATCGGTTTCGAATATCTCCATCCTGGTTGGAACAAGAAGTACTGTTTTTTCAACTTCTTTATAGTCGTAGCCGCGTACATACTGCACTGTTCTGTCGATAGCCATTCCTGTACCCGTACAATAAAGTCGAATCATATCGACTAATGAACTGTCCCGGTCCTGATAGAAAATCGCCTCGGATATACGGCCGGCAAAGACTTTTTCCTGTCTTTGAATCGGATAATACCATTTGCCCTGTATTCTGACCGGATCGGAACTTTCGGAAAACTCAACCGAGCCGTCCAGAAATCGTACGGGGGCTGTTATAATATCCAATATCGCCTCCGCAAAACAGCAGCTCGGCATTGCTTTCGGCAGGGCATCAATTTGACCAGTCCCTTCCAATGCGTCAAATTTTCCGTCCGTCCACTGCCAAACAAACGTCCCTTGCGGCTCATCGCCTGATATCTGAATGGAATTTAGCCAGGGATGAACCTCGTAATGCTGCTCGGTCAGATAGAAACTGCCATCCGGCCGATAAAAGGTAACCACGCATTCAAGCTGCAGTTGAGCAGTTTTCTTCCAGGCATCCAATCCGCCCGTTGCCTGGATCGCCTGCTCTGCCTCATTAGACGGAATCGAAATTACTTCGGCTTTCTGTGCAATTGACAAAGCATCCACATCTTTTTCATGTTGTTGCTCACAACCTGCAAATAGAAATGCAAAAATCAAAGTGCAAAATGCAAAATTAATGAACTCGATCCGAAGGTCATCCGAAATCTTGATATTTGATTTTTGAATTTTGATTTTATCTTGTGGCATATTCTTTCCTCCAATCCTCCAAGTTTTGGTTATTCTTCGCAATTTAATTTTGCAAGCTGCTCCATCAAAGCATATCGTTTGGCTACATCGCTGCTTGCGAGTTTAATTAACTGTGCCGCCTCTTTCGGCTTCGACTGCTTCAATGTTCGATAGCGATTCTCGCCATAAGCATACTCTTCGAAATCAACCGTCGGAGCTTTCGAATCGAGCTGGAGCGGATTCTTACCCTGTTGGGCAAGTCTCGGATCGAATCTGTATAGTGGCCAGTGTCCGCAGGCAACGGCTTTTTTCTGCTCCTGATGACCCAGTGTCATATTGATGCCGTGGGCGATGCAATGCGAGTAAGCAATAATCAGCGATGGTCCGGGATACGATTCAGCCTCGACGAATGCCTTGACCGTCTGATTCGTGTTGGCTCCCATAGCAACCTTTGCAACATAAATATTGCCGTAGGTCATGGCCAAAAGCCCGAGGTCTTTTTTAGGCATCGATTTGCCGGCTTCTGCGAATTTTGCTACCGCCGCTCTCGGCGTCGATTTGGACATCTGACCGCCCGTATTCGAATATACTTCAGTATCCAGAACCAGTACGTTCAGGTCAATTCCGCTTGCCAGCGCGTGGTCAAGTCCGCCATATCCGATATCGTAGGCCCAGCCGTCTCCGCCCATTGCCCAGATGGACTTACGGACAAGATAATCCGCCAGATCCTGCAGATACCCACACTCGTCACATTCGCTTGCATCAAGTTGTTTTCTAAGCTCTTCCACACGTGCTCGCTGTTGCTCGATTGCTTCTTGTGCCGGATCGTTGGCCAAGGTTGCCTCTCGTATCTGACCGGCAAGCTCCTTTTTAACACAGCCTTTCTCGACGACTTTCTCTAACAGCCATAACGCCCGTTCGGTGAATTTATCCACCGTAAGTCGCATTCCCATAGCAAACTCGGCCGCATCTTCAAACAGACTGTTGCTCCAGGTCGGCCCCCTGCCATCGGAGCGTGCCGTATATGGAGTAGTCGGCAGATTGCCGCCATAAATCGACGAGCAGCCGGTCGCGTTTCCAATAAACACCCTGTCACCGAACAACTGGCTCAGCAGTTTGACATAAGGTGTCTCGCCACAGCCGGCACATGCACCGGAATACTCGAACAAAGGCTCAATCAACTGACTGCCCTTAACGCTTGCCGCTTTGAAAAGCTTCGGATCGGTATTCGGAATCGAAAGGAAGTATGCGTAGTTGTCCCGCTCACTATCTCTTAGCGGCTCCTGCAGAGACATGTTAATAGCCTTACGTCCCGTGGGTTTCTTGTCTTTGTCCTTTTCCTGTGCCGGGCAGGTCTGCACACACGCCCCGCAGCCGGTGCAATCTTCCGGTGCCACCTGGACGGTGAACTTCATCCCTGCAAAATCCTTTCCTTTCGCATCAGCGCTTTTGAATGTCTTCGGAGCACCTTCAACGTACATCGGATCATATGCCTTTATCCGGATTGCCGCGTGCGGGCAGACAAAAGAGCATGTCCCGCACTGGATGCAGACATCCGGCTCCCACACAGGGATATTAACAGCGATGTTGCGTTTCTCAAATTTTGTCGTGCCGGTTGGAAATTTGCCATCATCCGGCATTTTGCTCACGGGCAGTTTGTCGCCGTGGAATGCCATCAGCTCGGCTGTCACATTCTTAACAAAATCGGGCGCATCATCCGGCACCAACTGCCTCATCTTTATCTTGCTGGTGACCTTGCCGGGAATCTTTACCTCATAGATTTTATCGAGTGCTGCATCCACTGCGGCATTGTTCATATTGACAACTTTCTCGCCCTTCTTGCCGTAGCTTTTTTGAATCGCATCCTTAATCGCTCCGACTGCTGTTTCGATTGGAATAATATTGCTGATCTTGAAAAACGCCGTCTGCATAATCACGTTGATTCGGGCGCCGAGACCGAGTTCCTGGGCAATCCCTATTGCATCGATTACGTAGAATTTTAACTTTTTGTCGATAATCTGCTTCTGGACCTCCCTCGGCAGCGTATCCCAGACTTTATCAGGCCCGTGGCTGCTGGTCAGCAGGAATTCACCACCCTGTCGCGCAGGCGATAACATGTCGAACTGTTCGAGAAACGCAGGATTGTGGCATGCAATAAAATTGGCCTTATTTATAAGATAAGGCCTTCGAATCAGCTTCTTTCCAAACCTTAGGTGCGAGACCGTCACGGCACCGGCTTTCTTCGAATCATACACGAAGTATCCCTGTGCATAATTGTCCGTCAGCTCGCCGATGATCCTGATCGAGTTATGATTCGCACCGACCGTCCCGTCCGAGCCTAAACCGTAGAACATACCCGAGAATCCTTCGTCAGGAACGTCGAAAGACTCATCCACATCAAGGCTTGTATCGGTAATGTCCTCAATGATACCAACAGTGAATTCGTATTTTGGTTTGTCCTGGTCAAGATTATCGAAGACGGCTTTGGCCATTGCCGGCGTAAAGTCCTTGGAGCCAAGTCCGTAGCGGCCGCCCACAATCACCGGATAGCCCTTGAAGGGTGCTTCACCCTTGCCCATCGCTTCTCCTACGGCCGTCCTGATATTCAGATACAAAGGCTCGCCAATTGAGCCGGGCTCCTTCGTACGATCCAGCACGGCAATCTTTTTCGTTGTAGCCGGTAATGCGGCAATAAAGTCCTCTGTGTTAAAAGGCTGGAACAGCCGCACTTTCACAACGCCTACCTTCTCGCCTTTTGCAGCCAAGTACTCGATGGTCTCATGGGCTGTATCCGCCGCCGAGCCCATTACAACGATCACTTTCTCGGCGTCTTTTGCTCCTACATAATCGAACAAGTGATACTGCCGTCCAACAATCTTGGCAAACTTGTCCATTGTTTCCTGAACGATCTGAGGTGTCGCTAGGTAGTACTTGTTTACCGTCTCCCTGCCCTGGAAATAGACGTCAGGATTCTGAGCGGTGCCGCTGATCATCGGCCTGTCTGGTGACAGGCCTCTGGCCTTGTGCCTAGCAACAAGCTTTTCATCGATCATCGCTCGCATATCGTCCAGTGTAAGCTCTTCGACCTTCTGTAATTCGTGGCTGGTCCTGAAACCATCAAAGAAGTGTAGGAAAGGAACACTCGAAGCCAGCGTTGCCTGCTGGGCGATCAGCGCCATATCCATGACTTCCTGGATGTTGCCAGAACATAACATAGCAAAACCAGTCTCACGGCAGGTCATGACATCAGAATGGTCGCCGAAAATCGATAAAGCCTGACATGCCAGGGAACGAGCTGATATGTGGAAAACAGTCGGTAGGAGTTCACCAGCTATCTTATACATGCTGGGAATCATCAGCAAAAGACCCTGCGAAGCCGTAAACGTCGTTGTCAAAGCCCCGGTAGCAAGTGCACCATGTACAGCAGCGGCGGCTCCTCCTTCCGATTGCATCTCCGTTACCGAAGGGATCGTGCCCCATATATTAGATTCGCCTTTGGCAGTTCTTGCATCCGCGAGTTCACCCATTGGGGAGCTTGGAGTAATCGGATATATTGCAATAACTTCATTAGTAGCGTGTGCCACATATGCTGCCGCTGTATTACCGTCAATAGTAACCATTTTGCGCTTCATCTTTTCTCCACTTTTCTTAAAGTACTAATTAACAATCACTTATATTAAAATGCCCCCTATCTCTTGATCCGCAAATCACTCTCCGGACCTCTATGCAACCTGATGTACATGGACAAAAAGAACTAAACTACATCGGTTCTATGCGGTGCTCGGGGCACTCGAAAGCACACTTATACAATCTTTCGTTGGATTAAGCAATATAAAATTTTCAGAATTGAGAATGGTTAAAAAGAAGAAGAAATGTTCTATAACAAAATGAGGATGTAAAACAATCATATGAAGGAACCGGGGTATAAAATACCCCTTACACCCCGGCGTCTTCATCCGTATTCATTACGGTAATTCAATGAAAATCAGAACCGGTGTTCTTTACATGAATACCAGTCTGGAGACTAAAAAGCTCCCCAATCCTGTTCACCAGGGATGTAGTAGCTCGGGCAAACAAAACGGAACATATTTGCAATCTTCCGTACTTTGTTAAGTTTGGCCTGGTCTTCCGCTTCTATCGCGGCTAAATGACCACCAAAAACTTCCGAGAAATACTCATGGGCAGCACGGTGTCTTTCCTCTTCAGTATCGAACAGACTGCGGATTTTACCAAGTTCCCCGGCATTCAGCCAGAAACCACCACAGCCCGGACATTCATCGACTTCGACTTCATTCTTGACACTGAAGAAATGCCTCATCATGACAATATCACTACATTTCGGACAATCCAACCTCTTGGCAAGATCGACTACGATGCTCTCGTCCCGTTCGATATCCAACAGCCCTTCACCGGCAGATTCATGTGGCTCATCGAATTTCTCAAGCTCAAAATTGTCAAACCAGATGCCGCCGCAGCCTCGCTGGCACACATCAACCACTACACCTCCAACAGTCATTTCCTCTAACACATTTCCGCAAGCAGGACAGTTCATAATTTCGCATCCTTAAAAGAGTTCACAATACATTACCATCATAATGCATCGTGTATCGGCACAAAACCTATTGCTCAAAACCAAAAAATTCAAGCCATTGTTCGGTTTCGCCCTCGTTTAAGCCCTGCCTTTTCTCTGTAGGTTCTTTTATCGGTCTTTTCCGGTTTAATTGCTTTTGAACATCATTCCAGAAAACGTCCGATTTTATAGACGTCGCTCTTTTAGTACGTGCCGCAGAGCGCAATCTCCTGTCACTGCTGATGATAGTCAAACCTTTCGGCGCAGTGCTCGCACTTATCTTATCCTCGATTACCGTATCTGTATCGGTTCCCAATCCTGCAAATGAGACCTCCAGGTTGCTTATTTTATCGAATCCACTTTTATCAGGTGGCCCCGTACCGTCAAAAATAATCTCGCCCTTCTCTGATGTCAGCGAAAAGTACCTGTCCAAAATCCTGCACAAACCAATATCGCTGATTGCTCCGGAATCTTCCTCTACTTTGAAAATCGTATGCAATAAATTATGGCCGTCAATAATGAACATAGACTGCACTCCTTTAATTAATGACAGTCTTTTGAGAATTCTTCATTGAGAAGCGTTGATCAAGAGATTTCATGCTTCGTATCTTATTTCGCCGCCGACGATGGTTTTCTCGACTTTGCCTTTGACTTCCCAGCCATGATAAGGGCAGTTCCGGCTTTTGGAGCGGAATGTGCTGACATCAATTGTGTACTCAGCTTCCGGATCGATGATAGTCACATCAGCCTGTTTGCCTTTGCCGAGAGTGCCTTTGTCAACGCCGATTATCTTTGCCGGTTTTTCCGTCATCAGTCGAATCAAGCCCGGCCAGTCCAGAATACCCGGCTCAATCAGTGCCTTGACGTATAAAGCCAGAGCACACTCCAGAGATGCGATGCCGAAAGGAGCTGTTAGAAACTCAAGTTCCCGCTCGCTTTGCAGATGCGGCGCGTGATCGGTCACCAGAGCATCGACAAGCCCGTCGGCGATCGCCTGCTTTAGAGACTCGACATCTTCGGCCGATCTCAAAGGCGGATTGACCTTATAGTTCGTGTCATATTCGGCGCAGCATTCCTCGGTTAAAAGCAGATGATGCGGCGTCACCTCGCAGGTAATCGGTAGTGAATCTTTCTTCGCCTGCCTTATCAGCTCGACTGCCCCGGTAGTTGAAATGTGCTGGGCGTGGTAACGAACATTGGTTTTCTTGAGAAGTTGAATATCACGCCACACCATCGCCTGCTCAGCCAATGGATCAATCCCCGGCAAACCAAGTATCGTCGAATAGTACCCCGAGTTCATCACGCCTTTTCCCGCAATTGCCTCATCCTGGCAGTGCTGCGCTATAAACACATCGAACATAGCAGCATATTTCAAAGCCCGCAGCATAACAGTCGGGTCCTGCACTCCCCTGCCGTCATCGGTAAAACCAACCGCGCCGGCCTCAGCCATGAAGCCCATTTCGGCAAGCTCGACACCCTGCAGCCCTTTAGTAATAGCACCCATCGTATAAACGTGTGTTTTTCTGGTCTGCCTCGCTTTTCGGTGAATGTATTCGATATCGGTCTCGTTCTCTATCACCGGATTCGTATTCGGCATGCACACAACCGAGGTAAATCCCGCCGCGACCGCCGCTGTAGAACCGCTCGCTATAGTCTCTTCCTCTTCGTCTCCAGGCTCGCGAAAGTGAACGTGGATATCGATCAAGCCGGGTGTCACCAGTTTGCCTTCGGCATCGATTACCGTCTGCACAGTTTTTTTAACACTGCCGACTTCTGCGATCCTGCCGTCAGTGATAAGTACATCGCATTTTTTATCAATGTCGTTTGCCGGATCGATAATCCGGCCGTTTTTTATCAAAATCTCAGAGTTCATAAGTCATTGTAATATAATGTATTATCAACAATTACTTGCTTTGGGCAGCTGCCTGGTTGACCAGAAACAGCACAGCCATTCTAACCGCAAGGCCGTTGGTCACCTGTTCCAGAATTACGCTGTTCCGGCCGTCGGCAACCTCACTTTCCATCTCCAGCCCCCTGTTAATCGGCCCTGGGTGCATCACAAGAATATCGGATTTTGCTTTCTTCATACGCTCGACAGTCAACCCGAAATAATGCGAGTACTCCCGTATCGAAGGAAAAGGATTGCCGCCCAGCCGTTCAAACTGAATCCGAAGCATATTTATCACGTCAACTTTCTCGATAACTTCATCGAGGCTGTAGCTGACCTTGACCGGTAATCGGCCAATCTCTGTCGGCATCAGCGTAGGCGGGCCTACAAATGTCACCTCGGCGCCGAGCTTTGTCATCGCCCACATATCGCTGCGGGCCACTCGAGAGTGTGCTACATCGCCGACAATCGCTATCTTCAAACCTTCAAGTGTCCCCTTGATTTTCCTAATTGTAAAAGTATCCAGAAGTCCCTGTGTCGGATGTTCGCAGAATCCGTCGCCAGCGTTGATTACACAGGCATCGATATTTCTGCTAAGAAATCTTGGTGCTCCTCCTGCGCTGTGTCTGATTACAACAATGTCGATGCCCATAGCTTCCAGATTTTTAGCCGTATCAAGAAGCGTTTCGCCCTTGCTGACCGAACTGTCCTTCTTGGTGAACTCAATGATATCGGCGCTCAATCGGTTTGCAGCCAGTGAAAAGCTGTTTCGGGTACGCGTGCTGTCCTCGAAAAACAAATTAACCACAACTTTACCGCGCAATGGAGGAGCTTTTTTAACCGACCGGGTGCTAATCTGTTCGAAACCTTTTGCTGTATCAAGAATATAAGTAATCTCTTCTGCACTGAGTTCTCGAAGACCGAGTAAGTGCTTGCGATGCCACTTGAATTGTTTACTTTTCCGTTTCAGTGCCATCCTTGTCGTATTTCGTATCTTGCATTTATTTATTTGAAATGCGTCATTCGAAATAAATTATTCAATAACAACTTCGTCTTTCCCATCCGACTCGACGAGATTGACCTGCACCAACTCGCCGACAGTGACATCAGTTTTATAACCTACATAATCAGCATGTATCGGCATCTCCCTGCCGACTCTGTCAACAAGAACCGCCAGTTTAATTGCTCTTGGCCGGCCTAAATCTATAAGAGCGGCCATCGCAGCACGGGCCGAGCGGCCGGTATAAAGAACATCATCAACCAAAATGATAATCCTATTGTCAATATCGAAACCGATTTCGGTAGTGCGAACATGTGGCTGAGCATTACTGCTCGGTGAATTCAAATCGTCACGGTAAAGTGTTATATCAAGAGTCCCACACGGAACATCTTTGCTAAGTTCTGTAGATAATCGATCCGAGAGTCTCTGGGCAAGAATCTCCCCCCTGCTGCGAATACCGATTACAGCAATATCCAACTCAGGGGGTGTATCAGCAATAATACTATTCGTCAAATCCCCGAGAACCTGCTCGATTTCCTTCGAATCCAATATGATTTTCATACTTATGGCGAACCTTTAGTCAAACAATTTTTGCATTTCATCCTTAGTATAACACCAGCGGCCGATAAAGGCAAGATTTCTCAACAAGTTTTCAAAAACCGCATTTTCTAGCTTTGTAAATCATTAAATTATACGGACCTACTTAATTATTTACTTGAAAATCAATGCGTTTTATAGTATCATAGGAGCAGGGTTGAATGAAAAGACAATATTTGTTACGGAGGTTGGCGACCGGAAGGGCAACTTTGTTTCATCCCTTTATTCAGGCCTCCTCTGGAGTTGTAAAGTGACACAAGCGACAAAAAAAACGCTGTTATTAAGCCTAGTTGCCAGCCTGGCAATACTGTTTAGTTCTGCAAACTTTGCCGCCGGGGCAGATGATTCAGAAGATAACAACATCCTCCAGCCACAGGGATTAGAACATACAGGTGTCTATGCCCTGCGTCAGATGGATCCGAACTTGACCGGCGCCGGAGTCAAATACGCTGTAATCTCCAGAAGCTATACTTATATCGACGACGAACCGCAAAACGATTACCGCCCTGATATCAACCACAAATGCTTCCAAATGAGCCAGTTCGGCTTCAAAGACCAGGGCAAGCTACCGGCAGGAATCTCCCCGCATTCCACTGCGATCTGCTCAATACTGTTCGGCGAAGACCTCGACGCATTCCATCCTGAGATAGAACAGTTTTATTACGAAGGTGCAGCGCCGCGGGCACAGGCAGATATTTTCGAATTCTGGCACTTTGTGCTAAACAATGTATACACGCAGATTCCACCCGATGCGGATATAATAACCGCCAGCTTCGGCTCACCATTCGAGCATCCCTGGACAAGAGGCATCGAATTGCTGGCAGAATCTTACGGCATTGTCGTCGTAGCCAGTATAGGCAACGGTACAGATGCACACTCTCCCGTCTTCTACCCCGGCGCCGGGGCAAATATCATCGGCGTAGGTGTGGTCGATTCGGTAAACACAGAAGACCTTGCGACTAATTTAGCAAATTTCGCTCTGGCTTATCCCGAGCATTCCAGTACGGGCCCGACCAGCGACGGGCGGTGCAAGCCCGACATTGTCGCTCCCGGCAATTGCCTCGTTGCAGTGCTGAACGATCCTAACAGCTACGAACCAACCGGCAACGGATCGAGTTTTTCGACGCCGATTGTCGCCGGTGCAATTGGGCTGCTTGTTCAAAAGGCCAGGGAGAATCCCGATCTAAGCCCAGCCGTCTCGCCGAACGGCGGAAACAGTGTCATAAAGGCAATCCTGATGAATTCCGCCACCAAGCTGCCCTACTGGCATAAAGGAGAGCTCCAGACCGATGACGATAATGTCTCACCACTGGATTATGTACAGGGAGCAGGAATGCTTAATGCTGTCAGCGCCTATGAACACCTGATCGCGGGCTTATCCAAGCCTGGTGACGTTCCGACAATTGGCTGGGACCTGAATCTGCTGGATAAAATCCAAACCCCTCAGAACAGTTACGAATTCCGTATCGATGAGCCGAATGATAAATTCATTACCGCCACGATTGTATGGAACAGACACTACAACGCCGAATATCCTTTCGAGCCGGCCCCTGAAAAAAACTGCAACCTCCGACTTGAACTCTGGGCAGTTGATCCGGGCAATCCCAACAAAGAATACCTACGCGATTATAGTGACAGCAAAATTGATAACGTCGAGCATATTCACTTCGCTACGGATGCCGGTTATACAAACTACAAAATCATTATTTCTTTCAGTGATATTGAAAATCCCAAGGAACTGGCTCTTAACCAGCAATATGCCATCTCATGGAACGTTCAGAACAGGCAAAAAACCGACAATATCCTCAAGTATGACATAAACGCCGACGGTATCGTCAACCAGGCGGATTTTCTTATTATACTCGATAAGTTGCAAAACAGCACATCTGACAGCTACCTGATAGGAGATATAAATCCCAAAGGAGTCATTAATGTCAACGACTTAGCAGCCGTTCTGGACAACTATAACCGACAGGCCGACTGGCTGACGAAACAGGAAGATAAGACCGAATAACATTTATCAGATAAGAGTATCTCACTCCGAAGCAGAATCCACACTATTAGGAGGTGATAAGGATCAGAAAAGAAACACAAGCAAAGTTAGTTCTTGCCTCCCTCCTCCTGATAATCCTCCCGACAACCTGCCTCGCACAAGAACCGTGGAAGTTTATCGTTACCTGCGATTCCCGCGGTTCGGATAATGGTATCCAGCCGATCATTTTAGGTGAGCTTGTAAATGAGATACTGGATCAGGGTGTCGATTTCGTGCTGTTTCCAGGGGATCTGGTCTCCGGCTATGCATACATCGGCCCGGCGGGATTCGAAACCGAACTCCGGACATGGGTTGATAAGATGCAGCCGGTTTACAATGCCGGTATCGGTGTATATGTCTCTCGCGGCAATCACGAACTTATGGATACCTGGAACCGAAGCATTTGGCCAAATATCGATCCAGACGACAACCACACAACGCGATGGCTTAAAGTTTTCGGCAACGACCTTTACCCCGAGCAAAAGCTGCCCGATAACGGCCCGACAACCGAGAAATACATGACGTATGCCGTGACGCATAAAAATGCCTTTATCATATCGCTCGACCATTATGCCGGCATCAACCATGAGACGATTCACATGGTCAACCAGCAATGGCTTGATGCTCAACTGGCAGCCAATACTAAGCCACATATCTTTATCACTGGCCACGAACCTGCCTTCAGGGCATTGCATACTGATTGCCTCGATAATCGGCCGGTTGAGCGAGATGTGTTCTGGGCAAGCATAAGAAACGCCGGCGGCCGAATATACTTTGCCGGTCATGACCATTTTTACGACCATGCGCGCATCGACGACGGCGACGGCAATCCGGACAACGATATCCATCAGTACATCATCGCAACCGGTGGTGCGTATCCATATTCCTGGTCGCCGCCTTACTCCGGCAACAATAGTTACTATACCGTCGAGCAGCTGAGCCATGCTGAAAATTACGGATACGTTTTAGTCGAAGTCGACGGCCTTGACGTCACTCTAATATGGATGGAGCGACACACGATGGACCTGGGGATTCCAGGTATATATCAGCCTGCCGATTTCTGGAATTACTCAGTTACTCCTCGGCCTATCGTCTTATCGCCCAACGGAGGCGAAAACCTGGTTACAGCAAGCTCACACAATATAACCTGGAAAACACAGGAACCAGCACAAATAGAAACTGTGACAATCGAGTATTCCAGCAACAATGGCTTAAATTGGCACACTGTCGATACTGTGGTCAATACCGGCTCATACACTTGGAATCCGCTCGGAATCGCCGATTCGAATCAGTACCTCATTCGCATCAGCGATACGGCAGACGTTGCTACCAGCGATATCAGTGACACCATATTCACGATATATCAGTGCCAAAAACAGCTTAGGGGCGACTTGAACGGTGATTGCTACGTTAATTTTCTGGATATTGCTATTTTAGCGGAAGACTGGCTCGAATGCGGAAATCCATTTGATGCTTCGTGTGAATGAAAAGCATTAGTTAGGTTTTTCCTGATGCATATGCGAACAAGTTGTGAAAATATTTGGATAGTGCGAGATTTTCCGCACTTTCTTGCAAGAATTATTGAAACGAATTTGCGTTCGGGACGTCTTAAATATAGTAACTGACATGTACACGGGAAATCCCGGATAAGGCTACAATGAGTGCTCAATCCGGATTGCCCGAACATCAGTGAGTGAGGAAAGGAATTATGTACGAATATACGAGAAGTTTATTCTTCGAACTTGTGATAATTGCATCTCTGATAGGTTCTGTAAATGCAGCAGAAACTTCTCTTGTCATTAACGAGTTTATGGCCTCCAACAACAGTTCTATCCAGGACCCGCAGGGACAATACGACGACTGGATCGAGATTTACAACTTCGGCACTGACGCTATTGACACAGGCGGCATGTACCTGACGGATGATCTTACTAATCCAATCAAATGGCAGATACCAGCAGATAATCCAGCTGCTACTACAATCAGTGCCGGTAGTTATCTGTTAATATGGGCCGACAATGATACTTCCGATGCCGGGCTTCACGCAAATTTCAAACTCAGTGCCGACGGCGAACAAATCGGCCTGTTCGACAGTGATGGCATCACATTGATTGACAGCATAATATTCCTTGATCAGAGTACGGATATTTCTTTCGGTCGCAATCCCGATGCCGGTGATAGTTGGGGTTTCTTCGAGCCGCCCAGTCCGGGAGCGGAAAACAGCGGCGGATATATCGACCAGGTTGATGCTCCGCAGTTCAGCCACGAGCGTGGTTTTTATGACACGGCTTTCTATTTAACAATCGCCACTGAAACCGATGACGCTGAGATTTATTATACTCTCGATGGATCTGAGCCTTATACATTTGGCGGCCGGCTCCCGAGCGGCACGGTATATACCGAGCCAATCCTAATTATGAATACCACATATCTTCGTGCAAAGGCAGTCAAGCCTGGCTTCAAGTCATCGGATATCAAAACCCACACTTATATCTTTGTCAGCGATGTGTCAAGACAGTCGCCCACAGGTGGAGCACCGGGCTACGGTTGGCCCGCAGGCAGCGTTAACGGCCAGGTCATTGATTACGGCATGGACCCGGATGTAGTAAACGACCCTCTGTACAGGAATCTCATAGACGATGCCCTGCTGGCGGTACCAAGTTTCTCACTCGTCACAGATTTGGACAACCTCTTCGATCCGGCCACAGGCATCTACGTCAACGCAATGAATGAAGGGCGGGTGTGGGAACGACCCGTTTCCATCGAACTGCTTAATCCTGACGGCAGTGAAGGTTTCCAGATCAACGGCGGTTTTAGAATACGCGGCGGATGGCGTCGAAGACCTTTTAATCCGAAACATCCGTTCCGGTTATTTTTCCGTGCTGAATATGGAGAAGCGAAGCTCCGGTTCCCTCTGTTCGAAGACGAAGGCGCCGATGAATTCGAAAATGTTGACTTACGAACCAGTCAGAACTACTCCTGGGCGAGTGACGGTGACCCCCAGAATACCATGGTTCGAGAAGTACACTCTAGAGACGTACAGGGCATGATGGGACATCCATATACAAGAAGCCGGTACTACCACCTCTATATTAATGGTCACTACTGGGGTCTGCACCAAACCCAGGAGCGATCCGAAGCCTCGTATGCAGAATCATATTTCGGTGGTGATAAAGAGGACTACGATGTTGCAAAAATGGAACGCGAGCAAGGTAATGCAATGATAGCCACTGACGGTAATCTCGAAGCTTTTCGCCGGCTATATGATGCCACAAGGGCAGGCTTAGGAGATAATATCGCTTACTACAAAGTTCAGGGTATGAATCCGGACGGCACACTTAATCCGGACTATGAGAGACTTCTCGATGTTGACAACCTGATCGATTTTATGCTCATTGAATACTATACCGGCGACAGAGACGGCCCCGGTTCTCGCTTCGGTAACATACCGAATAACACCTACGGCATCTATAATCGCAAGAATCCCGACGGCTGGAAGTGGTTCCATCACGACAACGAACACACTCTGGGTGTAAGCCAGAGTGAAAACAATATGGTAACACCATTTACATCCGCCGGCGCGCAGTTCAGATACTTCAATCCTCACTGGCTGCACGAGCAGCTTATTGCTCAAAATGCAGATTATCGTATGCACTTTGCCGACCATGTTTACAAGCACTTCTTTAATAACGGTCTTCTGACGTCGGGCGTTTCGCAGACCCTGATTCGTGGCCGTGCTGACGAAATCGATATGGCTATTATTGCCGAGTCTGCAAGATGGGGCGATGCTCAGCGTTCCACACCTTTTACAAGAGATCGGCATTGGCAGCCTGAGGTAAATCGCGTCCTAAACTATGTTCAGACTCGAACAAATGTCGTGCTAAATCAGTTCAAAAACGTTGGCTGGTACCCAAACATCGACCCGCCCACATTCAGCCATTCCAGCGGACAAATTGAAAGCGGTTTTAATCTCACCATGAGCACTCCGATAGGCAGGATTTACTACACGCTTGACGGCTCCGATCCTCGCTCCTCTGAAAAACCACCGCAAGCAGATACTCTAGCGCCTGAGGACGCAGACAAGCGAGTGGTTATTCCCTCCGGCCCGATCAGCGAAAATTGGAAAGGCAGCGACGATTTCGTTGATTCGGAATGGTTGTCCTGCAGCGGCTCACCCGGCGGCGTAGGATTTGAGAGAACTTCAGGTTACCAGGACTTCATTACTCTTGACCTCATAGATCAGATGTATGCCAGAAACGCTACGTGCTATGTCCGCATACCTTTCACAATCGACACTGATTATACTTCTTTGATGCTGAACGTCAGGTACGATGACGGCTTTGTCGCTTACATTAACGGCGTCGAAGTAGCCAGACGTAATTTCAACGACACACCGGCCTGGAATTCTAGAGCCAGCGCCAGCCACTCAGATTCGGCGGCAGTTCTGTTCGAAAATATCGATATTTCTGATTTTCTCGACACCCTACAGCAAGGCGACAATATATTGGCAATCCATGCAATGAACAGCTCGACCACAAGCTCCGATTTCCTTATCTCCGCCGAACTTACGGCAAGCGGAGGCGATTCCAACGACAGCGATCCGGATAGTGTCATGGAATATACCGGCCCGATTACACTTGACCACAGCGTACAGGTCAAAGCACGAGTATTAAATGGCGATACTTGGAGCGCGCTGAACGAGGCTGTCTACGCCGAAGGGCCCATAGCAGAGAATCTACGCATCACAGAGATAATGTATAATCCAATCGAACCGAACGAAGAATTCATCGAGCTGAAAAACATCGGCACCGAGACAATAAACCTCAACCTGGTCAGCTTCACGAATGGCATAGATTTCACCTTCGGCGACATTGAGCTTGCTGCTGATGAGCATATCGTAGTAGTTGGAAACCAAAACATCTTCAAATCCAAATACGGCACAAACGTAAACATCGCAGGTGAGTACTCAGGCAGGCTGAATAATGCCGGAGAAATAATGGAACTGAAGGACGCCATCGGCCGAACGATTCTAAACTTCCGCTACGAAGATGGCTGGCGCTTGATAACTGACGGCGAAGGTTTCTCGCTTACCATAATAGATCCAGCGAATAATGACCTGACCAGTTGGGATGAAAAAGACTCCTGGCGTCCAAGCGCTTACGTCGGCGGTTCTCCCGGATATGATGATAGTGACATTGTACCCAATCCCGGTGCTGTTGTTATTAACGAAGTTCTGGCCCATTCGCACGCCGACGCTTCGGACTGGATAGAGTTACACAATACGACCGATGCTGCAATTGATATTGGAGGCTGGTTCCTTAGCGATAGCAATGATAACCTTTTCAAATACGAAATAGCCAACGGAACCACAATTAGCCCGAACGGCTATATCGTTTTATACGAAGACCTTAATTTCGGTAACGTTAACGATCCAGGCTGTTACGAACCGTTCGCCCTCAGCGAGAATGGTGAACGTCTATATCTAAGTTCAGCACAAAATAATATTTTAACAGGCTATCGCAATGTGGAGGATTTCGGCGCTTCAGAAACTGGCGTATCGTTTGGACGATACTATAAAGCCAGCACCGGCAATTACAACTTCGTAGCGATGGATGAGAATACGCCGGGCTCTGCCAATTCGTATCCGAAAGTGGGCCCCATCATTATCAGCGAGATAATGTACAATCCCGACTGGCCCGATGGCGGCTCTTATACTAACGACCAATACGAATATATCGAGCTTCAGAATATCAGCGCCGAGCCGGTAACGTTATACCGCCACGACAAAGCCGAGCCGTGGAAGTTCACTGACGGCATCGAGTTTACATTTGGCAGCGATTCTCCGGTAACAATTGAAGCTGGCGGATATATATTGATAGTCAAAAAGCCGGAGGCATTTTCATGGCGATATCCGGATGTGCCCGCCGGGCTAATTTTCGGTCCTTATGACGGCAATCTGAGCAACGCCGGGGAAAGCATTGAGCTGAGCATGCCAGGCGATTTCGACAATGAAGGCACGCTTCATTATATCCGCATCGACAGGATCAATTACAGCGACGGCTCACATCCGGAGAATTGCCCGGGCGGCGTTGACCTGTGGCCGGTCGAAGCGGACGGTAATGGTATGGCCTTAACACGAAAGGTTCCGACCGACTACGGCAACGATC
>Ga0209536_100001480_pt1 | contig 38771 bp, 31 predicted proteins | sample DeeMarSeWOR28_12_FD_187461 | JGI IMG/M metagenome (GOLD analysis project Ga0209536, IMG submission 187461) | Marine sediment microbial communities from White Oak River estuary, North Carolina - WOR-2-8_12 (SPAdes) (version 2) | ecosystem: Environmental > Aquatic > Marine > Intertidal zone >... | reverse complement strand
GCATAGTCCACACACGCCATATCTGTACGCCATCAACCAGGAGACGTACGTGAAGTCCATTCACCTGTTCGTCGGTATCGCACTCCTCGCGACCCCATTGTCGCTCGCGGCCCAGGTAGGGGATCCGTCCCAGGTCTCCCTGGAGAGGATCTTCGCATCACCCGAGTTCTTCAGTTCCCGCTTCGGCCCGGCGCGCTGGCTCGAGGACGGCAGGTCGTACACGACCCTGGAGCGCTCCCGCTCCAATCGCGGTACTGACATCGTGCGGTATGACGCGAGCACGGGACAACCTACCGTAATGGTCCCGGCGGACCGGTTGGTCCCGCGCGGAGAACTCACACCGCTCGCGATCGAAGACTACCGCTGGTCCGACGATGGCTCCAAGCTCCTCATCTTCACCAACACCCAGCGAGTCTGGCGCAGCAACACGCGCGGCGACTACTGGGTGCTCGACCTGAACAGTTGGATGCTGCAGCAGCTAGGCGGCCACGCGGAGGAAGCGAGTCTGATGTTCGCCAAGTTCTCACCTGATGGAGAACGGGTTGGCTACGTCCGGGGCAACAACATCTACGTCGAAGACCTCGCCACCGGAGCTATCACCGCGTTGACGGCCGACGGTTCAGAGACCATCGTGAACGGCACGTCGGACTGGGTCTACGAGGAGGAGTTCGGGCTGCGCGACTGCTTCGTGTGGAGCCCCGACGGCGAGAGAATCGCGTACTGGCAGTTTGACACGAAGACGGTCAACTGGTTCACGCTGATCAACGACACCGACTCGCTCTATCCCAAGATCGTCACGTTCCCGTACCCCAAGGCGGGAGAGCTGAACGCCGCCGTACGTGTCGGTGTCGTGAGTGCCGCCGGTGGGGAAACCACATGGATGGATGTCCGCGGTGATCCCGCAGACAGTTACATCCCCCGTATGGAGTGGGCGGCGAGTTCCGACGAAGTACTCATCCAGTTCATGAATCGACTCCAGAACACCAACGAGTTGCTGTTGGCTGATGCGACCTCCGGCCAAGTTCGCACGGTGCTAACCGAGACGGACGAAGCCTGGGTGGAAGTGGTCGATGATCTGCGCTGGCTCGAGGGCGGTGCGGAGTTCACCTGGGTGAGCGAACGGGATGGTTGGCGCCACGTGTATCGCGTCTCCCGCTCGAGCGGCGAGCTGCAGCCCGTGACCTCGGGCGAGTACGACGTTGTAAGCGTCCAGGACATCGACACGGATGGAGGCTGGCTGTATTACATCGCTTCACCCGACAATCCCACCCAGCGGCACCTGTTCCGTACGCGCCTCGACGGATCGGGCAGCTCGGAACAACTGACACCGGCCGATCAGCCCGGCTCTCATTCGTACCAGACTGCTCCTGGAGGTGGTTGGGCAATCCACACCTTCTCGCGGTTCGACGTCCCGGAAATGACCGACCTAGTGCGGTTGCCCGACCACGAGGTGGCCCGCACTCTGGTCGAGAACGCCGCTGTGCGCCAGAGTATTGCCAGGCTGAGTCGCGGTGAGTTCGAGTTCTTCCGGGTGGACAACGGAGCGGGAACGCCACTGGACGGATGGATGATGTTCCCACCGGACTTCGATCCATCCCAGAAGTACCCGATCTTCTTCTACGTGTATGGAGAGCCAGCGGGCCAGACGGTGTCCGATCGTTGGGGTGGCAGCCGCTACCTCTGGCACCTGATGCTGACACAGCAGGGGTACATCGTGGCGAGTATCGACAACCGCGGCACGCGGTCGCCCCGCGGTCGCGCTTGGCGCAAGGGTATCTACCGCAAGATCGGAGTTCACGCTGCTGCGGACCAGGCCGCAGCACTGCGGCAGATCAGCACCCGGCCATACATCGATAGCGACCGAGTTGGCATTTGGGGATGGAGCGGCGGTGGCTCTATGACCCTCAACATGCTGTTCCGCCATCCCGAGCTGTATCACACCGGGATGTCGGTGGCCCCGGTACCGGACGTCCATCTGTACGACACCATCTATCAGGAACGGTACATGGGCTTGCCACAACAGAACGAAGCTGATTACCGCGCGGCCTCTCCCATCACCTACGCCGGTCAGCTCGAAGGAAACCTGCTAGTCGTCCACGGCACCGGCGACGACAACGTGCACTATCAGGGTACGGAGAGACTGATCAATGAACTAATTGCCAACGGGAAGCAGTTTTCGATGATGGCGTATCCGAATAGGTCGCACGGCATCTACGAGGGACGCGGGACGACGGTGCACGTATACACATTGCTGACGGAGTATCTGAACAGGAATCTGGCGGCAGGACCTAGGTGAGGGATGGTGAGGGTGGCCCTCACCATCCCGCGCCCTGATCTATCCCCGTTCGCGTAGCGTGCTATCCGCCGGCGTCATCTGGTTCACTTTCCACTGCAACAGTCGATAGACCGTGCCGCCCGGAGACATTTGCACCCAGAAGGCAGCGGCAGTGGAATCGAACACGAGGGCCGCCAATGTGTCCCCGGATTGACTCAGCATCGTGACGCTGCGATCCGGTCGCTCAAAGTCGGCTGAGTCGGCCTGCTGCTCGGTTGCGAAGCCCGACGCATCCAGAGGGCTGTACTGGTCAAGCATGCGCCGAACAGCGGCCGAGTCGGCTGCGGCTCCAGTGGAGTAACGCCACACACTGTCCCGCTGCACTAGCGTATAGCTCTCACGTCCACGTCTAACCGACACCGCGCCCAGACTGGCCGCCTCGATATCCAGCATCCTCTTGTTGCGCCAGTCATCCACGCCGCGTTGGACGAACCTGCTGAGTCCCCCTGTATACAGATAGACGAAGTTGCTCGAGTCTCGTCGCACGTAGCGAGTGTCGTATTGGCGTCCGGCCTTTCCAAACACGACTGCGGCCACCACCTCCGCACCATTCACCAACTTCATGCTCGTTCCCGCTGCCGTGTCCACCCCCATGCGCGCCAGCAGCAAGGCACTGGTGGAGATGAGTTCCGCCTCGCTCGAGTCTGCTAGGGCATTGAAGAAAGCAGACACCTCATCGGGAGACGCCTCGTAACCATTCACCAACCAGCCGGATCCCGAACGGGCCAACGCAATCGTGTCAGATGCAGATGCGAACACTATTGAATCGACGTCGGTCTCCTGCAATGGCGGGAGGACAAACGCCGTTTCCACATCGTCACGCCCGCCGCCGAGGAGTTCCGCTGTAAGCCACAGGACGAGCACTACTCCGAGGATTATCGCAACACGTTTGAGTTGTTTCGGATTCATACCCCCTCCGAACCTGCGAGTGGTGCGTATTTGCGCCGTGTTGATTGTTTCCGCCGTAGCAGCCTCACGATGGCGGCAAGGACGATCATGAGCGGAACAACTATGATGTTACCGTACTTGACGAAGTCGCGCGTCGCCTCGCTCTCGAACACTAGCGGCGGCGGTGAGCGGTTCTTGGAGCGAATGGCGATCAAGCCTTCGTCCTGCATCAACCAGTCCACCGCGTTTACCAGGAAGACCAGGTTGTGTGTAGCATTGCGCACCCACGCATCCCGCGCGAAATCGCCATTGCCCAGTACAACAAGTCGACCACTGGGAAGCTGCCGAGCCTCTTCCTCGGATTGACTCCTTCCCCCGACGCTGTCGGCCGTGAAGGGGTTTATCATCACCCCTACCAACCGTGGCGCCAGATCGTCTCGCGGATAGTCATCCCGTTGTGGCGCAATGAATGCTTGGCCCTCTTCCACGCCGCCTGCTTGGCTGGTCGTGAATAGCGGAGTCACTGTACCGGCGACAGCGTCGGAAGTGTCTATCTGACTGGACCAAGGCATGAATACCGACTCGATGTCTTGATTCACATTGGCCTGCTTGGTGCTGAGCGCACGTATCCAAAACGGATAACTCACGAAGACACGGAATCCCGGAATCGATCCCGGTATGGAGACCTGCTCGTTGGATGCGAGATCGTAGACCATATCGGCCTTGATGGAGACGCCGTACGGTTCCAGAATCCGATTCCAAGCCACAGGCATGGGGGCCGCGAACGGCTGCCCTGCTTGAGGCGACAGCTGCATACCGCTCGCCATGACCAGCGCATTGCCGCCAAGCTCGAGGTAATGTCTTATCTTGTCGACCACTGAGTCTGCAGCTGTCATCGGCGAGCCTGCAAAGACGAGGGTCTCGAACTGCCGGGGGAGCAGCGTGTCGGAGTCCACAGAAACGGTACGAACGTCGTACATCTCACCGAGCTGCTGCCGGAGGTAATTGACTCCACCAGTTTGCTCTTGGGCAGGTCCCTGTTCTTCGACTATACCGACAACAGGCTCAGCCTCCCGGGTCAACGTCCGTACGTATGAGGCAAGGCGATACTCCAAGTCGTCAGTCCGCTGCACCAGCGGGATCGTCTCACTCGCATCGGCGAACTGTACAGCCAGGCCCAAGTATCCTTCCTTTACCTGCAACTCCGACTGACCCACCACATTGAACTGTACCGGAGGGATGCCCAAGGATTGAGCGTCTGTGGCAGCTTCGGAGTCGTCTGCCGGGTCGAGCTCCACAACACGTATCTTGCCTTTCCCAGCCGAACGGAAGTCGCTCAGTACGTCATCAATATCTCGTTTGAGCAGCGCTATCTCCGGTGGTAACTCACGAGACACGAACAGCTTGATCGTGACGAAATCAGTGAGATCGCCCAGGAGGTTTTTCGTTGCCCGTGAGAGAGTGTAGACGTTACCCGGAGTGAGGTCGAGCCTGCCACCAATGTGTCGGCCAAAGAGATTGACTACTATCAGGGCAATCACGATCAGTCCGGTCCCGAAGCGGAGTCGTTTCAGGGCGTCACCCCGCGGAGCCAGTTTGCGGTTCATGATGGCCAGATACGCCAGGGCGAGAAAGACCGCAGTCAGTGTAAGGAAATACACGACATCCCTGAGATCGATTACGCCTCTGGTAACGTTGGCGAAGTGTGACAGCACGCTGAGGTTGGCGGCGATTGTGCCGAGTACCGGCGGTAGGCCGACAACGAGTTGGTTCAAACCGAGGAAGATGAGCAGAAACATCACGGCGACTCCAACGATGAAGGCCGTGATCTGGTTCCTGCCCAAGCTGGACGTCCATATCCCAATCCCCACGAAGCCGGCCGCGAACAGTGCCGATCCCACGTACTGGGCGACGATGACTCCCATCTGAAGGTCAGCGCCCAAACTGAGGCCCAAAGGAATAGCCAGAGTCACACCCAGCGCTATCAGGATGAAGAGCAGCTCGCCGAGGTACTTCCCGGCGAGCAACTCGATCTCTGTTATCGGTTGCGCCAGCACCACCTCAAGGGTCCCTGCTCGCAGGTCCTCGGCCAACGCGCGCATGGTCACAGCGGGAACGAAGAAGAGGAACATCCAGGGAAGTAGATCCAGCATGGGCCGCAACGATGCTATCCCCGTGATGTACGCCTGCCGGAAATAGAGGAAGTTGTTGAGCCCGACGAACACGACGATCAGTATGTACCCAATCGGATGATCGAACAGCGATCGCAGCTCTCGCCGGGCTATGCTCCATATAGCTTTCATACCGACTCCGGGGCCGCGGTGAGTTCCTGGAACAAGTCTTCCAGGCTCCTGGTTGCCTGGTGCAGCTCGTACAGCTTCCATCCTTTTGCCTTCGCCATCTCGAATATCTCCGGACGAACGTCGACAGCACTGTCGGAAGTCAGCGTTACGGCGACCCGCCCGCTGGACTCCACGTGCTTCTCGTTCAGGCGTTGCACACCGTCCAGCAGCGCCAGAGCGTCAGCTATGCCAGTGCCTTCGGCTTCTACGGTGATCTGTACCGAACCGCTGGCCTGGACCATGAGCTCATCCACCAACCCGTCCGCCGCGATCTTGCCGTGGTGGATCACCAGCAGCCGCGAACAAGTGTGTTGCACCTCCGGCAGGACATGAGTAGACAGAATCACCGTGTGATCCTTGCCCAGTTCTTCGATCAGCCGTCTGATCTCGAGGCGCTGGTTGGGGTCCAGCCCTTCCGTTGGTTCGTCGAGCACGAGGAGGTCGGGCCGATGGAGAATGGCCTGTGCTAGACCGACCCGCTGACGATATCCCTTCGAAAGCTCAGCTATGGGTCGGTAGAACACCTCAGATATGCCCGTGGCACCCACGGCGTCGTCGATAGCCCGAGCCTGCTCAACGCCCCGCAGCTCCCGCAGCTCGGACACAAACGTCAGATAGTCGGAGACGAGCATGTCCGCATATAGGGGATTGTTCTCAGGGAGGTAGCCGATGCGCCGCTTCGCCTCCCGTGCTACCTCGGTCAGCGGTAGCCCGTCGAAGTTGATGTTGCCGCCGTCGGGCTCATAGTACTGGTTGATCATCCGCATGGTAGTCGACTTCCCTGCCCCGTTGGGACCCAGAAAGCCTACCACCTGACCCCGGTCAACTGAGAAGCAGACGTCATCCACCGCCGTCACGGAGCCGAAGCTCTTGGAAACGTTCTCAAGGGTTAGCAGTGACATGGTAATCGTTGGATTGAGGATTCAGCTACAGACACAAGTGCGTCGCCGCGGTAAAAATTCTAACCGGACACGACCGATCTATTCAAGCCCCGTTCCGCTGGCAGCCGGCATGCCCCAGCCTCTTGCGCTGAGCTATCGGGAGTATACTTTGTACTGTAAAGTTCTTTTTCCAAGTTTGCCAGTTCACCTGCGGAGGCGCTGTGACGATCGAGGCCCAACGGGATCAGCAGGACGACCCGAAGGAAACGTTGGCGTATATCCGCCGTACCATGGAGTCGGCGTCCACGTTCACGGCGATATCTGGCTGGGGACTCGTGGCCAGCGGACTGGTAGGCATGGTGGCCGCCTGGCTGGCATGGTCCGGAGGAGTCGCAGCGGACCTGCGGATCTGGATTCCCGCCGCGACCGTATCGGTTGTGATCGCGACGATTGCCAACGTGCTCAAGGCTCGCGGCATACGCGTGCCAATCTGGTCAGGTGTGATGCAGCGGATCGTGTGGGTCATGACACCTACGCTGGTTGCGGGGGCGCTCCTCACCTTTGCCATCAACAATCAAGGAGCCTCCCAACTGCTGCCTGGCACCTGGCTTGCCCTCTATGGAGCTGGTCTTACCGCTGGGGGGACCCTCTCGATCCGGGCAATTCGATGGATGGGGATTGCCTTCCTCGTCCTGGGTGCGGCGGCGCTCTTCCTCCCGAACCTCGGGTTGGCCATGCTCGCCACGGGATTCGGGGGACTGCACATCGCGGTCGGACTCGACATTGTTTGGAGACATGGCGGGTAGCCCGGCACCAGAAGACCTCGACCGCCTCGTCCACGAGAGAATGCGATTGGGAATCGTCTCTGCGCTCGCAGCGCAGGACAGGCTCAGCTTTGCTGACCTCAAGGCGATCCTACAGACGACCGATGGCAATCTCAGCGTGCACGCCCGCAAGCTGGAGAATGCCGGTTACATCAGAGTCCAGAAGGGGTTCGAAGACCGCAAACCGAAAACGGAATACAGCCTGACTGCCAAGGGGCGGAAAGCGCTGGAGACCTACCTAGATCAGATGGAATCGCTGCTGACGGAAGCGAGGGAGGCACTGGAGAAGAAATGAGTGGACTACACGTAGGCATCATCATGGACGGTAACGGACGGTGGGCCAATCTGCGGGGCAAGCCGCGCTGGAAAGGTCACCTGGCGGGCGTCGACAGCGTGCGGGATGTCGTGCGCGCCTCCCCAGACTTGGACGTCACTACCCTGACCCTCTATGCATTCTCCAGCGACAACTGGAAACGCCCATCGGCTGAAGTCGGGCGGCTCTTCTGGCTCTTGAGGGAGTACTGTCGGCGGGAGCGGGCCGAGCTCCTGGAAAACGGAGTCAGGGTCTCGGCGATTGGGCGGCGCGAGAGGATTCCCACCAGCGCCCTGAGCACCCTCGAGTCATTGGAGCGCGACAGCCGAAACGGTACGACGCTCCATCTGAGGCTCGCAATCGACTATAGCGCGCGCTGGCTCATCTCACGGGCAGCAACAGAGCTGGCCAGAAGCGTCGAGCTGGGCGCCTTGGCTCCGGAGGAAATATCTCCTGACCTATTGCAGAGTCGCATCACGCGCGGTGTTCCCGATTTGGACCTCTTGGTGAGGACCGCAGGAGAACAACGGCTCTCGGACTTCATGCTGTGGGAGGCAGCTTACGCCGAACTCTATTTCACCAACACGCTTTGGCCGGACTTCCGGCGGGCAGACCTCTCAACGGCCATTATCGAGTTCAGACGCAGGGTGCGTAAATTCGGAGCGCTGCCAGACAGTCAGCCTATCGCCAAGGTGGGATAGACCTCAGTCATTCACTACCGCATCTGCTTCGACCTCTATCAACATCGCCTGGTCAATCAGGCGACTCACTTCGACCATCGTGGTAGCTGGCGGGTGGCCACCGAAGACCTCCGCGTGGGCTCTTCCGAACTCCTGCCATCTGCTGATGTCCGTAACGAACATGCGGGTACGTACCACCGACGCCAAATCCGCCCCAAGGTCACGTAGCGCAAGTCGGATGATCTCGAAGCAGCGCCGCGCCTGAGCGTATCCGTCCCCTGGCGCGAACACACCCCCACCATCCGCAGCCGGAGCAGTTCCACTTACATAGATGTGATTCCCAGCCTTCACTGCTCTGCAATAGCCTACCGCCGCCTCCCACGGTGCCCCCGAAAACGCCCGCTGAAAAGCCATAGCCCGCCTCCTCGCCGGTTTCTAGCCGTCCACTCCGAAACTCACCGTCCTAGGCGCTGGGCAGCCATTCGCTACCCCCCCGTGGCGAGCCGCTGCTGGCCTTTATCCCAGCCCAGAGTGCCGATCCGACTTAGCTCCCGGGGTCGCCTCGTCACAGCTGGCAGCAATACCCGGGATGTCGAGGCTGCAGCCTCTGCCGGCTGCCGCAAAATGGAGTTGCCGGATGCCTAAGCGTATAAGCGGGGAAAGAGCCTGCAAAGAGGTGGGCTCGAGAGCGACCTGTGCGGGCGGCACGGCGTTTGCTGACAGCGGAAGCATGATTCGCGTCGACCTGCACTTGCACTCCTCCTACTCTCACGACGGATGGGCCTCCCCGTGTGAAGTCGTGGAAAGAGCAATCGCTGCGGGGCTCGACAAGATCGCCATCACCGACCACGATGAGATCGCCGGAGCCTTGGAAGCACGCTCTCGCTATCCGGGCCAAGTGATCGTCGGTGAGGAGATCAACTGTGGCTGTGGCACTCACTTGATAGGGCTTTTCCTCACCGAGCGCATTGTTCCGGGGCTCTCTGTGGAGGAAACCGCCGAGCGCATCCGGGATCAGGGCGGTGTCGTCTACGCTCCACACCCCTTTGCATACGCGCGCCGACCCGCGTGGCATGCCGAGCAGGCTCTGGCTGTGGCAGATGTCGTGGAGGGCTTCAACTCGCGGGCGTTCTTCCCGCCCTGGAATCGAAAGGCGTCAGCCGCCGCCCGGCAGCGGGTACTGCCGCATCTTGCAAGTTCCGACGCACATTTCCCGTGGGAGTTGGGCAGGGCGTACACCCAAATGCCCTCATTCTCCTACGCCAAGGGCTTCCTGGATTCCGCGCCGTACTGCCGGTCGATAGGGCTCCGCACGGGAACGCCCTTCGTACACGTGGCGTCGGTGCTGATCGCACAAGTGAGGAGGCTTACCGGCTGGCAGCCTGGGAAGACGCGTTCGAGCCACACCAGCCAGCCCGCTGCAGCTAATCAGCGATCAGTTGAGCGACAGCCACCCCGCGCGGCCGCTGGGGGCCTGGACGTACAAAAACGCCCCATACGACCCCAACACAGGTACCTCCGCACCAGGAATCAGGCTGTCAAGAGCCAGGGCTGATAGTGCTGGCTGGGTTCGCAGGATGGCACCGTTCGCTACCAACTCACTGCGGATCGGGCTGTCGGCCAGCTCGGTCAGCTCAGCCGCCAAATAACCGCTGGCTCCGTCAGGCAGGGCGATGCGGTACCAGCTGCCGGTCCCAGCCGTCACCCGGACTGGAGTGTGACGTGATAACTCCGTCACTACGGGAGCCCGCGATGTCGGCAGAGACCTGACGCGAGTTCGGTCACGACTCACTCGCCCCAACTCCCCGATCAGAGCGGGATCCCCGGAGAAGACGGCCGGTGTGGATGGCGGATCATATAGCGCCGGGTAGGGATCCGACGGCCCGTACCCCCGCTCGTAGATGCCAAAGTGAAGATGTGGCGGGGTGGTCCGCGCATTCCCGGTGTTGCCAACGAAACCCAGTGTATCGCCGACTCGAACCGGGTCCCCTCGCGCAACCACTTGGCTGTCCAAGTGGGCGTAGTACAAGGACCGCCCCAATTCGTCGGTGAGCCAAACCACCTTGCCGCCCAACCTGTTCCTTCTCGTGCTCCGGACACTTCCGTTTGCGGCTGCGATCACCGGAGTTCCGCGGGGCGCAAAGATGTCGACACCGTCGTGGTTTCGACTCCCTCCGTCCCGAGGATCGCCGAACCAACTCCGAATGGCTCCCGTGTCATGGCCATCGACCGGAAAGGCGAGGGACGACCCGACGACGATGGTGATCGAGTAGCGCCCACCCCGCAAAAGCTCCGGCTGAATCCGTAGCAGGTAGTCTCCATCCCGGCGTGCCACGAAATCCAGCTCACGCTCGAGGCTGTCAGCGCTGGCCAGCAACCGCGGGGTCCCCGCCGATCCCGTAGGGATCACAAAAACGTCGAAGAACACCCGGTAGGCGCTGTCTGGTTCACTCTCGAACTGCGCCCTGAGCCGTTGCCCGCGGCGCAGCCCAATGCGGTAGCCCGACGCAGCCGCCTCGCGGGGATCCAAGTAGCTCTCCTCCCGGTACGGTGCCTCGAGTGGGACGGCTCTGTCCAGCGCTTCCTCTGCAGCCGCAACCCAGTCCCTCCCCAGCGCCGTCTGATCCAGCCCTGCTTCACGCAGAGAATGCTCGTATCGCTCGTGTGGTGTGTAGCCCACAAAGAGACTCCGCAGGCCTTCGCCGCCACAGGCCGTGGCGCAGACGCACAAGGCTGCTGCTGCCGCCGCCGTGCCCGGTCGCCTGATTGCTACTGTTCGCATGTTACGAAGTACGATTTCGCCGTAGGTTAAGTTCCGTCACATCTTGGGCTGTGCGCGCGCATGATAGCAGTTTATCTCGCTAACACAAGCCACAGCACATATTTAGGCACACCACACCAATACGGAGCAAGCTCCATGCCCCGGCACATTAGCTCACCAAGCCGCGTCACAGCGGCCGGAACCAGGCCCAAAGCAATCGATGAATACGTCGGACGTGTCAATTCTGGGACGGCGGCGATCAGTATCGCACACATGAAAAGTCCCGCTGGCTGGCGAGAACCCGGTCAGACTCCCGCGTTCGACGAGTTCACGGTCGTGCTCCGTGGAACCCTGAGGGTCGAACACTCGGACGGTGTGACTGATGTTGCTGCCGGGCAGGCCTTGATCGCTTATGCTGGTGAGTGGGTCCGCTACTCCACCCCTGGCCCCGACGGCGCCGAGTATGTCGCGGTCTGCCTGCCGGCCTTCTCACCGGACACGGTTCACCGAGACCGGGTTGAGCAGTGAGCGGAGACACGGTTCCAGCCGGTCATATTGCTTCCGGCGCACCACGCGGACTGAGAACGCGAGGCGACCCACCTTGCCAGAATCCTGCATGGTAGCCCCGTGACGCTACGGCACTTGTGTCTGAGGATACAACGACACCCTGATGTAGTTGTCCTTCGGAAGGTACCTCTGCGCAGCCTGCGCAATCATGTCAGCTGTCAGTGCCTCAGTCAGGCTCTCGTAGGTGAGAATCTCACTCGGGTCGGTCCCGAACCGGTCGGCGTAGAGAAGTTGGTAGAGCCAGTAACTGTTCTGTTTGAGACTCGTCTCCCTGCTCCGCCGTTGTGCCTCCTGCACCTTCTGGATGTACTCGGGATCGGGACCACTGATCTTGAGGCTGTCGATCTCGGCGAAGACCTGCGTGACGAGGTCATCCAGTCGATCCGGATCGGCAGCAAAGCCGACGGATACCGAAAACGCCGCGACCGGATCTCTTTCCGTCGTGGCACCGACTGATACGCCGTAGGTTCCTGCCAAATCCTCCCGCAACCTCTCTCGCAACCTGATCTGCAATACTTCGCTCAGGGACCGAATGAGGTGTCGATTCGTACGAGTGTACTCGAACGGTCCCGTGAACATCATGTATGTCTGACTGCGCGGCTCCAGTCCCCGGTAGACAGCTTTCTGAACCACACCTTCCGGTGGTCTGATCCCAACGTCACGCCAGTTCTCTTTTCTACCGGTGGATGGCAGTGACGCCAGATACCGCGTGACCAATGGTCGTATCACATCAACCTGGAAGCTACCCGTGAAGATGAACGTGAAATCACCGGCGTCCGCAAAACGATCCCGATAGAACTCGAAGGACTTGTCCAAATCCATCTCCTGGTACACTTCAACGGTCGACGGGCGCTCCCGGAAGTGGTGCTGTGCCAATGTCACCTTCAGGGTGTCACTGAAGGCGGCGGCGGGAGAGGCGTTCCTATTGGCGAGCATGGCGTTCACCTGAGTTCGGAATGCAAGGTACGCCGTGGTGTCCCGTCTGGGAGCGCGGAACGTCAGGTAGATCAGCTCGAACAGCGTTGTCAGGTCCTCCGGCGACGCGCTGCCCGACAACCCCTCATATAGCGGGCCGATGTCGGGACTCAAACTGACTGCCTTACCTGACAGCTTCTTCTGAAGATCCACGACACTGAACCGCTCCAGCCCGCCGGCGCTGACGACCTCCGCGGCGGTCGCAGCAGCGATGTAGCCAGCGTCTGAAGCCAGGGACGTTCCCCCTGGACTCGCTGCTCGGAACAGGATCTCATCTTCCTTGAAGTCAGTAGGCTTGAGGATGACTCGGGCCCCATTAGAAAGCCGCCACGATGTCACATCGACCGCAGCGAATACCTGCTCCTCGACAATCGTCCCAGGCGTAGGTTGTTCTGCCACCAACGGAGCTTCATCGACCGAGTCAACATAGGGGGCTATGTCACTTTCCTTCACTGCTTGAAACACAGCCAGCAAGTCTTGTTCAGAGGGCACCGGCAAGCCTTCCTTGTCCGGCGCATTGACCAGGATCACTCGGTTGCGATCCGTCAGCCACTCCCGTGCCAACCGATTGATCTCCTCGAGGCGGATATCAGGCACCATCTCCTGGTGCAGCTGGTACTCGAGCTCTATTCCCGGGATTGGATCATTCTCAAGAAATGCCTGAACGTATTCGAACGCATACACCGCAGAGTTCGTCTTCTCCCGCTCCACATGCGCGTGTTCCATCCATCGCAGCACTTCGCTCTTGTGCCGTTCCAACTCAGTGCTGGTGAAGCCGTACCTGGCGACTCGCTCTGCCTCAGTGAGGAGAGCTGCCAGGCCAGGCTCGACACGACCATCTTCGACTCCAGCTCCCAACACGTACACTTCCTTGGACCGAATCAACTTCCCCTGTCCGGACGACGCATAGAGAAACGGAGGTGCCGGCCGCTGGGTCAGTTCGAACAAGCGGTCATTCAACATGCTGTTGTAGAGGCGCTCGACGATGAGTTGACGATAGGCTTCAATCGTCCCCTCCCCACGTAACGGCTGCTTGTAGTAGATGCTCACTCGTGATTCCGTTGCCTCCTTGTCGGTGGCCACGGCAACCAGAGTCTCTTCGTGGTCTGGTACGGGGAATAGCGTGCGCGTGCGGGGTTCCGGGACCGAAGGCAGCTCCTCAAAATGCCGCCGCACCAGGCCCTCTATCACTCCCGGGTCAAAATCACCGACAGCGACCACGGCCATCAGATCAGGACGGTACCAATCCCGGTAGTACCGCACCAATGCCTCGTGTTCAAAGTTCTGCAAGACCTCGACACTGCCGATCGGCAAACGTTCCGCATATACGGAGTTCTTGAACAGGATCGGAAACTGCTTGTCGAACATGCGGGCTGCGGCCCCGCGACCCAGCCGCCACTCCTCGATTACCACACCTCTCTCACCGTCGATCATCTCTGGGTCAAACGCCAGCTGATGAGCCCAGTCCTCGAGAATCTCAAACGCCGTATCGAGCAGTCCACCAGTGTCCGTGGGTACCTGTAACGAATAGACCGTCTCGTCGAACCCTGTGTATGCGTTGATATCCGGCCCGAAGCGCATGCCGATTCGCTCGAGGTAGTCGATCAATGCCTGTTTGGGATATCGCAGCGTCCCGTTAAAGGCCATGTGCTCGACAAAGTGAGCCAGACCACGCTGGTCGTCGTCCTCCAGCACCGAGCCGGCATTCACAACCAACCTGAGTTCCACCCGGTTTTCTGGACGCTTGTTTGACCTGATGTAATAGCGCAGGCCGTTCTGCAAGGTCCCCACCGTAACTAGTGGATCGATCGGGAGTACCGGGTCGCGCACGCCCGTCTGCTGAGCCACGGCTGCACTGGCCGCGAGCGAGACCAAGCCAGCTACCGCAACGAGCTTCAATCGCATTCACCCCTGCCTTTACACGAGAGGACGCTTGCTACACCGGCCAAATCCACGAGTGCCGTCCCACCCAGTTGGATCGGCGGGCACTAGTGCCTGGCGCCGCCGGGCTCCGTCCCGGCCACTAGTTCAATACCCAATGTCTTGCCCTTGCGAATGGCGGGAATTCCTTCAGCCAGCCAGGCCGGCGCCGGCGCACCTGTCAGATAGTGATCGAAGAACTGTTGCATCCGGATGTTCCAGTCCCGCCTTTCGTGAAACTCCTGAGGCCAGTGCAGCTCGTCCACATAGTTCACGAGCCAAGCCGGTTTGCCCAGCCTCCTCAGCGCCACGAACATCTCGATGCCTTGATACCAAGGCACGGCGTGATCGTGGTCGTTGTGCATCATCAGAAGAGGCGTCTCCACCTTGTCCGCCCAGAAGATGGGGGAGTTCTCGATATAGCGTAGAGGAGCCTCCCAGAGAGTCGCACCGATCCGACTTTGTGTCTTCTCGTACTGGAACATCCGACTCATGCCCGAGCCCCAGCGGATGCCACCGTACGCACTGATCATGTTGGACACGGGGGCGCCGCCGGCCGCGGCCGCGAACAGATCGGTCTTCGTAACCATGTAGGTGATTTGATACCCGCCCCAACTGTGCCCTTGAACACCGATAGCATTCTCATACACGAAGCCACGGCTAGCCAACTCCAGCACTCCTGGAACGATACAATCCATCGCGCTCTCGCCAGGATAGCCCACCTGATAGACGATGTCCGGCACGAACACGACGTACCCCCGACTGGCATAGAAAGTCGGGCGCACGACCGAGCGATGCGGAATTGGCGGATGGTGTGCATGCAGGTTGTCGGAGTCCTTCTCGTAGAAGGTCACCATCATGGGGTACTTCTGGGACGGATCGAAGTCGCTGGGCTTGTAGAGCAGGCCCTGCAGCGGGATCCCGTCCACCGAATACCACTCGACCAGCTCAACCGTGGCCCAACGGTAGTCGGATTGTTGCGGGTTGGCATTGCTCACCTTTCGCGCGTCGCGGAAGTCAGTATCACTCATCCACAAATCGGGAAACTCTTCGATGCTCTGCCGAGTGAACATCAGCACGTCCGCATCCTGCGCCTTGGTGGGATTCGAGAAACGCCGGTCGGCATACGCCAACTCTCTCGGTTGACCGTCACCGCGGACCCTGTCACGATAGAAGCCGGCCGACTTCGTCTTTCTGTTGAACACCTCTAGCAGTAACGGCTCTCCGGGTGCTATCGATCGGGCTTCCGGATCCAGCCGCACGTAACGAAACTGCAAGTTGTCTCGCCGCCCCAAGCCATCGGTCACGTTGCGTGGGGCGCTCCGTCCCTCGGGATCGACCGCCCATATGTCGTAGCGGTCGTACACCAGGAATTCTTCGTCGCCGTCAGTCCAACCCGCGGTACCGTATGCTTCAGGCCGGTAGGGCCAATCATGGTCTTCGTTGTGGGTCGGGTACGGCAGCCCAGCGGTCATGTTGACAACCCGATTGTCAGCGACACTGCGAGCGAACCAGGCAAGCTCAACGTTATTCCACCAAAACACGTACTTCCCATCCGGAGACACGCTCGCGTCCCCCTGTAGCTTCTCCAGCACCAAGCGGCTCTCGCCGGTATGGACGTTGACTGTGTACACATCCCTGTAGGTCGGAGAATCCCACGAGATGAGTTGCCGGTACGGCAGCTCACTCGTACCCAACACGAAGTCAGCGTTACCCTGCCGAACCAGGTCTACTTCCGGTAAGTCCTTCGTCGCCAGCTGAACGACGGCGCCCGCAGCGAGATGAGCGACCGCCCGATACGCACGTGTGAGCTCGCTGTTCAACTGCAAAGCCTGCATGGGTTGCAGCAAGGGATCTTTCCAATGCCATATCTCCACATCTACCCGGTCTTCTTCGAGCGTACTATCCTCCACCGCCGGCTCAGGCCGCGGTGCCGTAGCGAAGAACAGTCTGGCTCCATTCTCTGAGAACGACAGCTCGCCGTGCTCACTCACCCACCAACCGTCCGGCAGGCCGGAGACCCCTTCCGTGACCAACGCCGTTGCCAGGTCTGCCCCCAATCGCCAGTGATAGAGAGTGAAGCCTGGCTGGTCGGCCTCGTAGTCATCTCGGTTGGAGAGAAACGCTAGCTGGTCTCCACTCTCAGCGAACGCCAGGCTCTTGTACAAGCCCTCACCTGCTAGAATCCCAGTCCCAGATCCATTCTCCAGGTCGACAACGAACACACCGTCGGCAGATCCGTCCTTGCTGGACGTGGCGTAGGCAAGTCGCCGACCGCGCGGCGCGAAAACGTATTCGGTAACGACATCGTATCGCACGTCGGATCCCGCTGCGAGGTCGCGCAGCACGAGCACAGTTCCGACCTTCTTGTCCTTCTGTTTCCCCTCGCTTTCCTCCTCGTCCTGCGGCTGCTCCTCTTGTTGCACCTGCTGACCCTCCTCCAGCAGATACGCAACCCAGCCACCGGCCTGTTTGGGCAGCTTGAAAGACTGCACCCTCTCGGCGTGGAAGAACTCGCCCGTCGCGAGGTCGAGGACCGCGAGCGAGTCCTTGGGCTGCTCGTCGCTCGGCTTCTTTTGCCGCTTCGCTTGCTTGACCAGCGCTTGTTCCGGCGCCACCAGAGCGACTACGAAGCGGCTGTCGTGAGTGAACTGCGGAGATTTTGCCCTGGGTATCGAATAGGTGACGTCCGACCTGATACCGTGGACCTTCAGTTCGGAATCGCCATCCTGCAACTCGAGCGAGTACAACATCCACCGGCCATCGTTTGAGACTGACTCGTTCTCTATGGTCTTCCAGATGTCGTAGGCATCATGATCGAGTGGTCGTTTGGCCTGCGCTACTGCCACCGGCGGGAACAACATAAGGAATGCGAGCGAGTAGAGCGTGCTGCGGTCCATGGTAACCGATCTCCGTTGTGCTTACGTGTCAGATGGAAACTGCCAACCTGAGGCGCATGCAAGATAGCTAGAGGTGCCACTCCCGGTGGGGCGGCCTACCGCAGCTCCGCTTCACGCGGTGGCCGGACACAGGCATCGATCACACGATGGCGTCGCTGGACACGCTCCGACTCGGTGCTCCGCCAACGGTCGCACTAAACCTCTCGCAGCACTGCCATCGGATCGACTCTAGCGGCGCGTCGAACCGGCCTACAGCAAGCGAGATCCAGCGCTAGGAGCACGATCGCGACTGCGCCGGGGTTACTGGATCTGCGCCGGGGTCACTGGATCCCAGGTCCAACTCCTGAGAGGAACTGGGTGAGGAGCTTCACGTCGGAAGCTCCCCCCCGTTGTCTTGTGGGCTAGTTCCTCCCGCCGGCGGCGCTAGGTGCCTCAGCGACCAGTTCCAATCCAAGCGTCTGACCTTTCTTGACGGCGGGCACCCCTTCAGCAAGCCACACCGGCGCCGGCGCATCCATCAGATAGTGATCGAAGAACTGCTGCATCCTGATTTGCCAGTCCTTCTGGTTCTGGTACTTGCGCAAGCCGTGCGGCTCGCCGTTGTAATTCAGCATCCAAACTGGCTTGTTCAGGCGGCGCAGTGCAACGAAATACTCGATTCCCTGATACCACGGCACTGCGGTGTCTTCGTCATTGTGGAGCATCAACACCGGGGTCTCGACCTTGTCGGCCCAGAACAACGCTGAATTCTCGAGGTATCGCGGCAGTTTCTCCCACAGGGTTCCGCCGATCCGGCTCTGGGTCCTTTCGTATTGAAACATGCGGCTCATGCCGGTACCCCAGCGAATCCCGCCATATGCACTAGTCATGTTCACCACCGGCGCACCAGCCTCCGCGGCTGCGAAGATGTTGGTCTTGGTCACGAGATATGCTATCTGGTAGCCGCCCCAGCTGTGACCCTGTACGCCGATGCGCGCCGGATCCACGAATCCCTTGGCCACGATGCTCAACACGCCCGGCACGATGCAATCGAACGCGCTCTCTCCCGGATACCCGTCGATGTAATGGATGTCTGGGACAAACACGACGTAGCCACGGCTAGCGTAGAAACTCAGGCTCACGCTGGAGCCCCCTCCAAACGGCTGTCGGAACGAATGCAGACCATCGGAGTTCTTCTCGTAGAAGTACACCATCATGGGGTACTTCCTCGTTGGATCGAAGTTCTCCGGCTTGATGAGGATTCCGGCGAGATCCTTGCCATCTGTAGACTGCCAGTAGGTCAACTCGGCCGATCCCCACGAGTACTCGGCCATCTGTGGGTTGGCGTCGCTCACCTGCGCCATGTTGGAGAAGGAGAGGTCGGTAACCCAGAGATTGGGGAACTCATCGAAGCTCGAGCGGGTGAGGAGTACTACGTCAGCATCATCCGCCTTGCGCAAGCCCCCACCGAACCCGCCACCGAATCCGCCGCCGAATCGGCCGAACGATTTGGGCTCCATGATGAGCCGCTCGGGCTGCCGGTTGCCCCGCACTCGATCACGGTAGAAACCGGCATCTTTGGTGCCAAGGTCAAATGCACTGAGTATGATCGGCTCACTTTCGTCAATCTGATCCTGTTCCCGGTCCACGGGTACGTAGCGGAACCTCAGGTTCTCCCTGCGACCAACTTCCTCGGTGACGTTGCGGGGCGCCGCTCGACCCGTCGGATCCGTGGCCCAGATATCGAACGCGTCGTACACCAGGAAGGATCGATCATCCTCCGTCCAGCCCCCACTGCCGTAGGATCCTGGTATCTGCGGTTGGTCATCCAATTCGTCGAACACCGGATAAGGAATCTGGCCTGTCAGATTCACGGGCTCGCCACCATTCACGTCCATTGCGAACCAGGCCATCGCGTGTCCATCCCACCAGGTGATGTACTTGGCGTCCGGTGAGAGCTGGGCTCCCCTCCCCTGTAGCTTCTCCAGTAGCATCTTGCGCGCGCCGGTATTCACGTCGATTGCGTAGACGTCGTTGAAACCAGGAGACTCCCATGAGATCTCCTTGCGATAAGGCATGTTGGTGGAGGCAACTGCGACGTCTGCGTCGCCGTCCCTCCCGACCGTCACCTCTGGCACATCCACGTCGGCGAGTTGTACGATTCTACCGTCGGAGAGGTACACCACCGCCTGGTAGGTCCGCCTCGATTCCTGGTTCCGCTGCACCAACTGCATCGGCTGCAGCAGTGGGTCCTGCCAGTTCCAGATGTCAACCGCGACTTTTTCCCACTCCGGAATCTCCTCTTCGGGTTCCGGCTCCGGCCGCGGTGCGGCGCCGAAGAAGAGACGTGTGCCGTTGTCCGAGAACGAAAGGTCGCCGTTCTCGCTCACCCACCAACCGTCCGCAATTCCGGCAGCCCCTTCGGTCACCAGCCCTTCGGCTGCCGCCGAACCGGCTTTCCAAAGGTAGAGCGTGAACGAAGGCTGCTTCGATGCGTAGTCGTCGCGGTTCGACAGGAAGGCTATTTGCTCGCCCGCTTCATCGAACGTGGCCGACTTGTAGTCACCGGCGCCCGCGAGCAGAGTCGTGACGCTCCCAGCCGCCGTCCCGACGACAAATGCGCCGTCTGCGGTGCTGTCCTTACTAGCCGCGGTGTAGGCTAGATGGCGGCCGTCCTTCGAAAACGCATACGCCTGCACCATCTCGAACTGCTGTTCACCGCCGGATGACAGATTGCGCAGGATGAGGACCGTTCCGTCCTGTTTCTCAGCCCCCCCGGCACCAGATCCACCGGCCCGTGCAGCCTGTCCTCCAGATCTCCTCCCCCCCACTGGTCGCGCCCGGGCTCCTTCTCCCTCAGTCGCTGCTGTTGTATCTGTCTCTTCCGCTGGCGCTTCCAACAGATAGGCCACCCATCCGCCGGCCTCCTCCGGAAGCGCGAAAGACTTCACGCGCTCGACCTTGCTGATTTCCCCCGACTCCAGATCCAGGATTCCCAGGGAGTCCTTTGGCTGCTGGTCCGATCGTTGGCCTTCCTTCTCAGCTGCTCTGGTGAGGGCCAGCTCCGGTTTGATGAGAAAGACCACGAACCGGTTGTCTTCCGTGAACTGCGCCGACTGGCCACGGGGGACGACGTACGACCTCTCGGAGCGGAGCGAACGCACAAACAGATCACCATCTCCCTCCTGGGGGGCCTGCGTGTACAATACCCACTCGCCGTCGTCTGAGAGGGCCTGTCCTTGGATGCTGTTCCAGCTGTCGTAGGCGTCATGGTCCAGTGCCCGCTTCTGCTGCGCATTCGCCACGACGGGCAATGCCAGCAGACTCGCTGCAAATAACGATGTGAGACGATTCATGATGACTGTTCTCCAGCGTTGTGACTTCCAGCGGTCGCCCCGATAGCGCCATCACACAGACACCCGCGTGGCCAGGAGGACCACTGTCAGGACTAGGGAACGTTGTTCGGGTCTATCAAGATAGCAGATCGCCGGCAGACTGCATGGATTCCGCAGCGCGAGACGGTGACTGGGGAAACAGTATTGCGCTATCTTGTTGTCATGACAATATCGGCCAACCTCCTGCTACTGCTCGCGGCCCAAGGGGTCACTGGCAGCACTTGGGGGAATCCCGACACCTCGAAGACCGAGGTGCGCTGGGACCCACCAACGCCTTCGCAGGGATCCATCGTCTGGATATCCGTACGACCCGAGGTGCAGCTGACCTCGGATGGCGATTTGACCATAAGCGGCGCCCTTGCGGGTCAGCCTTTGCATTTCGAACCTGGTGATGATGGGGAATTTCATTCGCTGGCCGGTATCCCGATCAATACACGCGATAGCATACAGCTGGCCCTGGCACTCACGAGTGACCAGGGAACATTGCAGCGTCTCTTCACCTACCTGCCCGTCGCCGAGGGCGTTTTCTCAGTTGCGAAGCTGAGTGTAGATCCACGCTTCACCACCCCCCCCGATTCGGCCCTCGCTGTCCGAATTGCCGCTGAGGCCGATTCAGTGCGAGCGATTCTACAGCGTTCACACGAGACCAGTAGACTCTGGCTGCCAGGGTTTGTGATCCCCAATGCGAATAGGATCACGAGCGGGTACGGGCAGCGGCGCGAGTTCAATGGAGAAGTTCGCAGCCGGCACATGGGTGTGGACCTCGATGGCGACTTCGGCGACCCTGTAGTAGCAACCAACCGAGGAGTGGTTGCCTTGGTGGGAGATTTCTACTACGCGGGTGGCCTCGTCTATCTGGATCACGGCCGCGGATTGCTCACGGCCTATATGCACCTGAGCGAGATCACCGTCGGCGTAGGTGACACCGTAGCTGCGGGTCAAGTCATCGGCCGTGTCGGGGCAAGTGGAAGAGTCACCGGTCCCCACCTACATTGGCAGGCCCGCTACGGGACGGTGACCGTCAATCCGCTGACTCTGCTGGAGTTGGATTGGGGAAGCTGGAGCGGTAGGTAGATCGCCACCGCGGCGGGAGAGGGCACACAGACACCCAAGTGCTCGCAGGCTTGGGGTCCCCCTCCTGAGGTGGCATTCCACCACTGTCGCCCATCCCAACGGCGAGTGAGTCACGGCGGCGGCAATCGCGCACAATCCTCCGGCCGAGCCAACGTGAGGGCCGCCGCCGTCGACCAACTCCCCGTCTACTTCTTGATGCGCCGGACTGTCTTCGCAGCCTTCTTCCGGGCCTTCTTGACGGCCTTCTTCGCCCGGCCAACAGTCTTCTTCACTTTCTTCTGAGCCGTTGCACCCGCCTTCTTCGCACGTTTGACGGTCTTGCGAGCCTTCTTCTTGGCGCCGGAAACTGCCTTCTTGGCACGTTTCACCGCCCGCTTCGTCTTACTTGGCTTCTTGATCAGTGGCACTTGTGCGACCTCCTTCATCAGTTTCGTGTTTGCCAGCCAGCTGCCATCATTGCCTCCAACTCACTACTCCTACCCGTACGAGATCGCTCAAATACCGTGCCACGAGTTGCGTCTGAATCGGCCTGAACTCCGCGCTCAGCGCATCCCTGATATCTGAGACGGACCGGGTGCCGTCGATGAAATTCACCAGTTCGAATCTCTCGTCTCCCGTCAGGTCGAACTCGCGCGAAGCGTACCAGGCTGCATCCGCCGCCGGTAGGTGGCTCACTGGGAGTGCCAGATCCAACGGTCCCCGTGTCAGTCGTACCGGTACCCGCTCATCTGTTTGTCTGATGCCCCTCGCATCGAACTCAATCCCTGTGGTCGCTGCCTCGGCGCGCAATGTCGCCAGCAGGCTCTTCTCTTGCTCCTTGAGCTGTTGTTGTGTCCCTTCCACCGCACGCTCCACCATTGCCGAGCGGTTGAAGTGAAGTACTGAACTCACCGCCTCACGCTCCCACCGCGCAGTACGTGACACAGTGTTCTCGACCTCGAACCAGGACCCTCCCGCTGTTTCCCTCTCCCGCCCTGCAAGGTGCATTTGCCGCCTTGCGCGACGTGCCGCTTCCCCAAGCCGTCGCGCACCGTTGGCACCGGTCAAGAACACTAGATCGACAGCTTGCTCTGCCGTGAGGTCCGAGAGGTAAAGCGTGGTCGCAGCTGCTATGATCTCGCTCCGTTCCAATTCTACGGGATCCACCTTGTCGGGTGTGTCTTCGGATGTGTGATGTGCATAGTCGCTGTGACCGATCATGATGCCCGGGATCTTGCGGTCAATGAACATCATGTGATCAGAGCCACCGCTATATGGCGTGATCCTGAAGTTCAAGTCGGACAGGCTTCCCCTGGGCGTGCGAATGTCCATGCGACTCACCATTTCGGTCATGTTGGCGACCACGTCACTCACCGTCGACGGCAGCGAAGCCGGCAGGCGCGTCACGTTCATGCGAGAATGCAGCAGCTCGAGGTTCTCGCCGACCATGTCCAAATTGAGGTTCGCGAGGTACCCTCCGCCCAAAGCCGGTCCCTGCATTTCCGGGTGCCGGTCAATGTAGGCCATAGTGCCGTTCCATTCAGCGATCCAGAGGAACGTCAACGACCGTTTCGGCCGCGGCAGTCGACCATCGTCGATCAATCCCTTCACAGCCCTCGCAATATCCAGGATTGCGGCGGAGCCGCTCGCATTGTCGTTGGCTGATTCTTTGGGATGATCCAGGTGTGCACAGATCACCAGTTGCTCTTCGGGGTGGTCCGCTCCCGGAATCCGGGCTACGACCGCGTCCATGAAGTATGACTCAAGACCGATGCCAGAGACCTGGCCCTTGAGTACAACACGTTGTCCGGAAAGCAACATGTCGCGCAGTCTTTCACCCTGACGATTGGTGAGGTTGAAGCCGAAGGTGACTCGGTCCAATTCCTCTCCACGCGGCCACATACCCGTATACTGCAGCATGTCGGGGTGCTCTGCGGCACGCTCATCGTCCAGGTACGCAACCACTGCGGCAGCTCCGTGCTTGAGCACTGCGAGACGATGCACGTCCCCCCCGTACCCAGTCGCCAGGACGAATTTGCCGGCCACGTTCTTGCCCTCATAGTCACTATCACTGGTACCGTTGCCGACCCAGACAAGCTCCGCGGTCACTTCGCCGGGATTGGAGTAAGTCATCAGGCTCATCGCGATCTCCGGATACCCTACGATGCGTTCCTCGTCTGGCTCCACCATCCTGAGTTCGGCCGACTCGATGTCCCACCCTGCAGGAGACTGCCAAGTTTGATACGCAACCCTGCCGTCTGACGGGAAGGACTCGATGTGAGCCTCGTCTGCGCCAAAGCCATAGCTGCGAAGTTGGCCTAGCACATATTGAGCGGCGGCCCGGTAGCCGCGCGATCCCTGAATGCGATGGTGTCGCGAGATCTGGAGCACGTGATCCTTGGCCAACTCACCGCTCAACGACTCATACAGCAGATCGCGCAGCTGCTGATCCAACAGAGGAAGGTACTCCTGGCCGTGGACCGGGATCGAGATCACCAACGTCACCATCAACGATGAAACCAGCCGCAACACGGATCGACTCCTTCCAGTTGGCATGCTCACTCGAGTCGGCTCGTCCTCACTCCACAAGACGTGCGCAAAGCTACTAAGAACAGAGAGCCAAGAGTAGTCTCGGCGGGCGCTCAGCAGCCGAGCACTACTTCAGCCTCCTCTAGCCAAGAGATGCTAGCGGACTCCAGCTCACTCCTCACTCCTCACCGGATTTCTCAGCACCCCGACTCCGGGGATCTCGACCTCGACAACGTCCCCTGGATGAAGTGGGCCAACACCCGCCGGTGTACCTGTGGCTACCAGATCATCCGGATTCAATGTCATGATGTGTGACACGTAGGACAGGATCATAGGAATACGGAACACCATATCGCCGGATCTGCCGCGTTGCCGCTCCACTCCGTTCACCCGTCCTATCACTTCGATTCCAGCAAGATCTGAGAACTCCGCCATTGCTACCACCCGGGGACCAACCGGACAGAATGTGTCGAAGCCCTTGGCTCGAGTCCACTGACCGTCAGACTTCTGAAGATCCCGTGCCGTGACATCATTGAGGCAGGTAATGCCTCTAACACCAGCCAAGGCTTCCCTCTCGCCCACACGGTGCAGTTGTCGGCCGATGACGACGCCTATCTCGGCTTCATGCTCGACGCGTTCGGATGCACTCGGGAGCAGTATCACGTCGCCATCACCAATGATTGCCGAGGGTGGTTTCATGAATAGCAATGGGTATTGCGGTACGACGTTCCCCAGTTCCGCAGCATGGTCCACGTAGTTGCGGCCGACACAGATTATCTTGCTCGGTAGGCTCAAGTCTCCTCCTTTTATGCTGCCCTGCGCCCCCTCCCACTGGAACGAGAGACGTCAGGCACTCGTTATCTTTCGATTGACCTCTTGACCACTGTGTTCGTGACGTCGGGCCCTCGGGTTTTGCCCCAGCAGCGATCTGAGACAGACGTTCCGCAAGATACCGCTTCCTTCAATCGTGGCTGACTCAGGACCTGATCCGCGACGAACCGAGGTTCCCAGCTGTTGCAGGACTTCCCGGCAGCTCGCTAGTTGAGCTGCGCGAGCAGCGGCCCCAAGACGTCCCAGACGGTCTGGGCGATCACTCGGTGCCCTTGTGCCGTGGGATGGATACCATCGGCCTGGTTCAGTTCGGGCATTCCGGCCACACCATCCAACAAGAAGGGGATCAGCAAGGCGTCGTTCTCACGAGCTAGGTCAGTGAACACCTGCCTGAACTCAGTGGCATAGACCACCCCCATGTTGGGTGGCGCCTCCATTCCCGCCACGACGATCTTGGCGCGAGGGTGTGCGCTCCTCGTTTCATCGATGATCAGTTGCAGGTTGCTCTTCATGGCTCCGATGTCCTGACCCCGTAACCCGTCGTTCGCGCCCAACTCGAGCACCAAGATTCGCACTGGTTGTTGCAGCAACCATCCGATGCGCCGGACACCACCAGCCGACGTAGCTCCGCTCTCTCCGGCGTTCACTACCCGAAACGCGAATCCAACCGAATCGATGACCGCTTGAATGAGTGAGGGGAATGCCTGCTCGACACCGAGTCCGAAGCCCGCCGTTATGCTGGTTCCCACGAACAGAATGACAGGTCTGGCGTCCACGGAATCGGGCTCAGGGAAACCAGGCCGCTCCGCGACTGCACCCCCGCTCTCAGAACGACAGTGTACAGCGGTTACGAGAAGTGCCGTCACTAGCAGTATCTTACGAGCCATGATGATCGTTGCAGAAGGTTTGGAACAGACCTACACGAGCCTCGGCCGACCGCTTCGGGTACTCACGGATATCAATCTAACCGTTGAGCCGGAGGGATTCGTCGCCATCGTGGGGCCGTCCGGAAGCGGTAAGACGACATTGCTGGGGCTCCTCGCCGGCCTGGACCGACCGACCGCAGGCCGCGTAGCACTGGATGGTCAGGATATCAATCCACTCGACGAGGATGAGCGGGCCCGGATCAGAGCCGAGAAGGTCGGTTTCGTATTTCAGAACTTCCAGTTGATACCCACGCTGACCGCACTGGAAAACGTGCTCGTCCCAGTCGAAATCCGCCGGGCTTTGAGTGGAGGTGCTGCCAAAGGTGCCGAGGAACGGGCTGGTAATCTCCTGGGACGTGTTGGGTTGGGCGACAGACTGCACCATTATCCGGCCCAGCTATCCGGAGGCGAACAACAGCGAGTGGCCCTGGCCAGGGCCTTTGCAAACGAGCCGAAGATACTCTTCGCCGATGAGCCCACCGGAAACCTCGACGCCGAAACGGGGCGCACGGTGATAGAGTCGCTAGTTCAGTTGAACAACGAAGAGAGAACGACACTCGTATTGGTGACCCACGATACCGAACTGGCCTCCCATGCCCATCGGATCATCCGGCTCTCCGGCGGTCGGATTGTCGAGGATCCTGGTTCACGGCCAGGATGAAGCTGCCTTTCATTCTCGCGATGGGCCGCCGTGAGAGCCGAGCCAGTAGAAGACGGCTCGGCCTGTACGCAGGATCGATAGGTCTAGGCGTGGCTGCGCTCGTATCGATCAATTCCTTCCGGGCGAACGTGACAGACGCAATCCGGGCCGAGGCTCGGGGCCTGATGGGTGCTGACTTGGAACTGCGCAGTACGCGACGGTTCTCGGCACCGATCCAGGAGTTGATCGACTCGACGGCGTCCGATGAGATCGTCGTATCCTACGTCACCAACTTCGCTGCCATGGCGCTTGCGGTTGACGTTCAGCGCACGCACTTGGTGGACGTACGCGCAGTACAGGGCAGCTACCCATTCTACGGAACCATCGAAACAGAGCCTCCCGGCCGTTGGGCACACCTCCGAAGTGCCCACAATGCATTGGTCGACCCGGCGGTACTGGTGCAGCTCGATGCCGCTGTAGGTGACACCATCGCAATTGGGAACGCCCGATTCACCATCGACGGCCTGCTTACCAAGGTCCCGGGGGATGTCGGGTTTGTGACGGCCCTCGGTGGCAGGGTGTACATAGCTGCTGCCTACTTGGACGAGACAGGCCTATTGGGTTTCGGCAGTAGGACTGTGTATCGTGCGTTCTTCAGGTTCGCGGAGCATCGTAGCCTGGATTCCTTCCTGGCCACATACGAAGATCTCCTCCGGAACGAGCAAGTTCGTTACGAAACGGCTACCGAACGTGAACAGGACTTCACCAATGTCCTGGACCTGATGGCGAGGTTCCTTGGATTGGTTGGTTTGATTGCCCTGCTGTTGGGTGGTGTCGGTGTGGCAAGCGCTGTACACGTATTCGTGCGCGGGAAGCTCCAAACGGTCGCCATCCTGCGATGTCTCGGGGCTTCACAGCAGATGGTCTTTGCCATCTACCTCCTCCAAGCCGTCATGCTCGGTGTCCTCGGAGCAACTAGCGGGGTGGCTTTGGGTCTCGTGGTTCAGGCAAGCCTCCCGACTCTGCTGCGCGACTTCCTCCCTGTCGAGATTCACGTGTCCGTCGAATGGCCTGTCATCTTTGCCGGCCTCGTGATAGGCGTCTGGGTTGCCGTGATGTTCGCCTTGCTACCACTGCTGACCGTGAGGAACATCGCGCCGCTGCAGGCGCTCCGGCGAGAATTCGAGAGTGCACGATCTCCCGGTGTGCTCCGCTTCGGCGCACATGCCGCGGTCGTGCTGACGATGGTGGCCCTGAGTATCTGGCAAGCCCCCGATCTAACCCTGGGTGCCGCGTTCGCTGTCGCCCTTGGCAGCACCACCCTGCTTCTTTGGCTGTCTGCCTGGTTCCTCATCTGGATGACCCGCCGACTGTTTTCCCGCAAAGCGCGCTACGTGTATCGCCAGGGCATCGCCAACCTCTACCGGCCCCACAACCAGACAGTGGCCATCACCCTAGCCGTGGGATTCGGTGTGTTTCTAGTCACCACCGTGTACGTGGTTCAAGGAAGTGTGTTACGCCAGATCTCGCTGGACGCGACGCCCAACCGGCCCAATCTCGTGCTGTTCGATGTGCAGAAGGATCAGCGGGACAGCGTGGAGTCGCTCATAGTCTCCCACGGCCTACCAATACTGAACACCACACCGATAGTCCCGGCTAGGATATCTCACTTGAAGGGCCGCAATGTCAGGGAGATCCTCTCGGATACCGCTGGTCCCCGGGTCCCGCGTTGGGCCCTACAGAGAGAGTACAGCAACACATACCGAGACTCCTTGGTCGATTCAGAGAGGCTGGTGGAGGGCGTTTGGTGGAATAGCGGGTATTTGAGACGAGAAGGTGAAAGAGGCAACCAACCATCCCGCCGTCCGCTTTCCCAACCAAGGACAGCGGCAGACGTATACCGCATATCGGTTGAGCAGCAACTTGCCAGAGACCTCAGAGTCGCCATCGGGGACCGGATCACGTGGGACATCCAAGGTGTGCAGCTTGAGACCGAGGTCACCAACCTGCGGGAGGTGGACTGGGCACGACTCAACCTGAATTTCTTCGTGGTTTTCGAGCCTGGCGCATTGGACGACGCACCCCAGACCTTCGTCACGGTCACCCGTTCGGAGAGCGCGCGCCACCGGGCCGAGGTGCAGCGCGACCTCGTGCTGGCCTTTCCCAACGTCGCTGGAATCGACCTCGCGGTCGTGCAAGAGTCTATCGACTCCATCTTGAGCACAGTGAGCTTCGCCGTACGTTTCATGGCCCTTTTCAGTATTGTAAGCGGTCTAATCGTCCTCGGCGGGGCAGTCGCAACATCTCGGTTCCAGCGCATCAAGGAGAGCGTCCTTCTCAAGACCTTGGGCGGGCGCAATCGTCAGATCCGACAGATTCTCCTCACAGAGTATGCTGCCCTCGGGTTGCTTGCAGGGTTGACCGGCATTCTGCTCGGTAGCGCTGCCGGCGGTGCGTTCGTAGCATTCGCACTCGAACTCAGCTTCCACCCCCCCATCCTTCCACTAGCAGCTATATGGCTGGGCACAGCAGCGTTGACCGCAGCCATTGGACTGGCCAGCAGCAGAGATGTGTTCCGCAAACCCCCGCTCATGGTGCTCAGAGAGATGGGTGAGTAAGCGGCCAGAACGTCACTTGCAGACGACTGAACGCCGCTACATACTCTCCGCAATACTCGTCTCGTTGGAGGCCTCATGTCCCGACTTCGACTTTTCTCGGTGTGCTTCGGCCTGCTGCTGATAGGCTCTGCGTCGACCGCGGTGGCTCAGGATCGGCAGGACCGGAGCGAGCTTCTCACATTGGATCTGTATCTGGAGTGGGAGGGGGTTACCGACCCGCAGATCTCACCAGATGGGCAACAGATCATCTACACGCGCCGCTGGGTCGACAAGATGAACGACCGGTGGGATACATCTCTTTGGATCATGAACAGCGACGGCAGTCGCAACCGATTCTTGACCAATGGATCCTCGGCCAGGTGGTCACCCGATGGAGGCAGGATAGCGTTCTTGCGCGGTGGCGATCCTGAGGGAACGCAGATCTTCGTGAGATGGATGGATGCCGAAGGTGCAACCACACAGGTTACACGCGTCGAGCACTCTCCGGGAGACATCGTGTGGTCGCCTGATGGGGAGAGCATTGCCTTCACCATGCGGGTTCCCAGCGACGAGGGCTGGCTGGTGAAGCTCCCGGGCAAGCCCAGCGGTGCAACCTGGACTGCCGAACCGAAAGTCGTGACACGACTCAACTACCGGCGCGATCGTCGTGGCTACGTTGATGACGCTTACCAGCAGATCTTCACGGTACCAGCAGGCGGAGGAACCCCCACGCAGCTCACGGGCGGCGGCTGGGACCACGGATCTCCCGAGTGGACACCCGACGGCTCGGAGTTGGTATTCTCGAGCCTGCGGGTCGAGGATGCCGAATATGAATGGCGCGAGTCGGAGATCTACGCGGTGAACGCCGACACCAAGGCCATCCACACACTCACAACGCGCCAAGGCCCCGACGGCAATCCAGTGGTGTCACCGGACGGTCAGCTCGTTGCCTACACGGGCTACGACTGGACCGATGACACCTATATAGAGTCGAGACTCTACGTGATGGGTATTGACGGGTCGGGTCCACGCATGATCTCTGGAGATCTGGACCGTTCACCTGGCAACGTCATGTGGGCTCCCGACAACAGCGGCGTCTATTTCAACGTGAGTAACCGGGGCACTGCCAATCTGTACTTCGCCAGCACAAGAGGTGAAGTGCGCCAGGTCACCGAAGGGAATCACATCCTGTCCGTCAGTGCGATTTCAGAGCGGGGGATTGCAGTGGGGACTCTCTCCAGCTATGACGAGCCAGGAGACATAGTGGCATTCGATGTGCGCCAACCGGAGATACGGAAGCTAACCGACGTGAACGGAGACGTGCTCCATGGTCGCAAGCTCGGCGAAGTAGAGGAGATATGGTACACATCGGTAGACAACTACCGCATCCAAGGATGGATCGTCAAACCACCCGACTTCGATCCCACCGAGAAGTATCCGTTGATCCTTACGATCCACGGTGGCCCACATGGTATGTACGGTGTCGGATTCAACTTCGCATGGCAGAACCACGCAGCGAACGGATATGTGGTCCTCTACACCAACCCCCGCGGCAGTTCGGGCTACGGCAGCCCATTCGGTAACGCCATAAAACGAGCGTACCCAGGTAAGGACTTCGACGACCTCATGGCCGGGGTCGATACGGTCGTGAACCGCGGCTACGTAGACACGGACAACATGTTCGTATATGGGGGTAGTGGTGGAGGCGTACTGACATCATGGATCGTTGGACACACCGACCGATTCGCCGCCGCTTCGGCCAACTACCCGGTGATCGACTGGATTTCTTTCGTGGGAACGACTGATGGCTCGAGCTGGTACCGCAACTTCGACCATTTCCCGTGGGATGACCCGGCGGAGCACCTGCGGCGCTCTCCCCTAATGTATGTGGGCAACGTGACGACACCGACCATGTTGATGACGGGGGAAGACGACCTCCGGACTCCAATATCGCAGACCGAGGAATTCTATCAGGCCTTGAAGATCCGCAAGGTGCCCACTGCAATGATTCGATTCAAGAACGAATGGCACGGCACGAGTAGCAAGCCCTCGAATTTCATGCGTAGCCAGCTGTATATGAGAGGTTGGTTCGAGCAGCATGCCCATCCCAAGGACAGGCCAGTCAGCGACAAGGACTAACCTAGGGAAACCAGGATGGGGAAGGGAGCCGGCGCATCACACTCTGTGTATGAGTCGCCGGCTTCCGCCGGCTCCAGATCCGGGGGGGGGACGTCTATCCTACCGTCTGCTCCAAGCGCTACATTAAACACATGAAGAAGTCTCGCAAGCAGCTTGTCGTAGTGGGAGATCGCGTTCTGGTTGCTCCAGAGGAAGGTGAAGAGCGAACCAGTGTGGGGCTCTACCTTCCGCCAACCGCAATTGACCGGCAAGCAGTGCAGAGTGGCCGGATCGTCGCGACAGGGCCGGGGACCCCGTTGCCCGAGCCGACCCAACTCGATGATGAGCCCTGGAAGATCGGTAATAGCAACCAGCGGTTCGTCCCAATGCAAGCACAGATTGGTGACTATGCACTCTTCTTTCGCAAGGCTGCGGTGGAGATAACGTTCGAGGACAAGAAATACCTCGTTGTGCCGCAGGCCGCGATTTTGGTCCTCGTTCGCTCAGAGAATCCTCTCGACGACCTCGACCTCTAGATCCCCAATTGCTATGACGTCCGCTTCCGAACACATATCCACGATAGTCTTCCTTTGCGTTGCCAATTCTGCCCGGAGTCAGATGGCGGAGGGCTTGGCGCGAGCCACTGCGCCCAGCGGATGGCGAGTCTACAGCGCAGGGACCCGCCCGAACATGGTGCACCCGCTTGCGATCATGGTGATGCGAGAGATCGACATAGATATCAGTCACCACCGTTCCAAGGCCATAGAAGACATCCCTATCCATGAAGCCGACGTTGTCGTCACACTGTGTTCAGAAGAGGTGTGTCCTACGATCAACAGCGACACACAACATCTCCGCTGGCCTCTCCCGGATCCGGCAACTGAGGGTGACATGATCCGCTACCAGCTTGACGTGTTCCGCAGTGTACGTGACGACATCAGGCAGAAGCTGACATCATTCTGGGACACGCAGCCAGCGAAGAGATAGGTGCCACTAGTCATCATCCTATTCATCTGCGTACTCGTGTTCGCGGTGTTCGTGATTGTACCCAGGAAGCCGCAAGATCCCAGGCTCCGTGGACGCTACGACGAGCAACTGGACCACGAGGTCCTTGTGGAGGCCGAGGAGGAGATCGCCAGCCTCGATGCAGCGATCACCCCTGAGGAAGCAGATGATGAGCTGCCCGATTGGGGACCTGGCGTTCCCAAGCGTCCCCGGAATCGGGAACACTGAATTCCTAATCCACTGTCTCCACCCCATCCCGGGTGACACGATGAGACACAAGCGGGGTGAGCGCGCCACCCGGACTTGACTCGATCACTATGGCCTGCTGTAGCGTTCTCATACCCACGGCAACACCCTCCCGGTCCCGTGCATGAACCGTTGCGAGGGGCTCACCTCCAACAACTGAGTCACCTGGTCTGGCGGTGATCACAAAGCCGACGGAGTAGTCGATCGCATCTGCAGTTTTCTGCCGCCCACCCCCCAGCTCGACTACAGCCCTTCCTATGAAGCGTGGATCCACCTGGGTGACATATCCGGAGCGTGGGGCGACATAGTCTTCCCGCAGTCGCGCTTGCGGCAGCATATCGGGCTGCTCGAGCACGTGGGGATCCCCCTCCTGCAACTCGACGATGGCAGCAAACTTCTCGGCGGCTGCGCCCGATCCCAGCACCCGCTCGAGCCTTCGCTGAGCGGCTGGACCATCCTGCTCCAGTCCTGCAAGCAGCAGCATCTCAACCCCAAGGGCGTACACGACCGCAAGCAGGTCTGCTGGTCCATCCCCGCGGAGAGTTCTGATTGCTTCGGCGGTCTCGAGTGCATTACCACATGCACTGCCGAGCGGTCGATCCATCGCGGTCACGAGCGCGACGGTGGGACATCCCCGGTTCTCTCCCAGCCGCACCATCGTCTGAGCGAGACCCAGACCGTCCTGCAACTCAGGGAGGAACGCCCCACTGCCCCGCTTGATGTCGAGCACCAAGCCGTTGAGGTCCTCCGCCATCTTCTTGGACATGATGCTAGCTGCCATCAGGGGAATTGATTCGATAGTCGCAGTGGCATTGCGTAGAGCGTACAACTTCCGATCTGCTGGCACGATCTCTTCAGTCTGCGCGATCAAGGCACACCCAATGCGTTCAACCTGCTCGCGAGCTCTAGCGATGCTGAGATCTGTGCGGAAACCAGGTATGGACTCCAGCTTGTCGAGCGTCCCACCGGTATGACCCAGACCACGGCCCGACATCATGGGCACAGCGACTCCACAGCTCGCTACCAGCGGCGCCAGGACGAGGGAGACCTTGTCGCCCACGCCGCCTGTGGAGTGCTTGTCTATCCGAGGCGGAACAGCAGATCCAAATTCAAAGCGTGAACCCGAACCGATCATGGCCTCAGTGATCGCATCGAGTTCTCCCTGGGTGAGACCGTTTAGGAAAACCGCCATCAAGAGAGCGGCCATTTGGTACTCGGGTACATGGCCGGCTGTGTATTCAGTTATCAGATGTGACCATTCACCGGCGGTCAGAGCAGCACCATCTCGCTTGCGTTCGATCAGGGGAATCACCAACATTTCAACCTTCGCTCAGTCGCAATGTACGTGGAGTTTAGCCATGCGCCTTGTCTCAGTCTCCGTTTTGCCAGCCGTTGTCACGGTCCTTGCCATCCCGGCCACAGCTCAGACATATGACGAGCACATGGCTTCGGGGGACAGCCTATACGAAGCGATGAAGCCAGCGGAGTCGCTGGAGCATTTCCGTGCGGCCTACTTCGCTAACCCTGAAAGCTACGAGGCCCTATGGAAATTCGCTCGCTCTCAGATCGACGTGGCGAAGCAGCTCAAGGACAGCAACGACCGTGAGAAGAGCGACAGCCTGTACTGGGTCGCCAGACTGTATGCCGACCAGGCTGTGCGCCTTGACTCCCTGGGAGCCGAAGGACACTTCATGCTTGCGAACGCTCTGGGCCGGGTGTCGCGCAGCAAAGGTGGCAAGGAACGTGTCCAGTACGGAAGGGAGATCTACGACGAGTCTGCAAGAGCCCTGGAGCTGGATCCCAATCATCCAGGTGCTCACCACATACTCGGGGCTTGGCATGCAGAGATACGGCGTCTCTCAGGTGTAACACGCTTCGTCGCCAAGACACTCCTGGGAGGTGGTTTCATGGAAATGGCAAGCTGGGACTCCGCTGTCGTACACTTAGAACGGTCCATCGAGCTGGAGCCGGACTACATCTTCCACCGGCTCGAGCTAGCCCAGGTCCTTGTCGACCTCGGGCGGTATGAAGAGGCCCAGGAACAGTTGGGCCAAGTAGTCCGTCTTCCGGTTACCGATGTGGACGATCCCGTGCACAAAGAGACCGCGGCTGTGCTACTCGAGCAGCTCCGAAACAGGAACTGACACCGCGGTAGCGACTCAGCGACGCCGCACCTTCCGCAACCGTCGTTGCAGCCTGCGCCGTTGCTTGCCGACCTCACGGCGAGCGTCACCGTGCCAGTCTCTCAGCTGGCCGCGAGCATCATCTCCAAGATCGCGCAAGCCTGTGCCAAGACGTTTCCGGATCGTCTCACCTCGGTCTGGCGCAACCAAGAGTGCAATGCCCGCGCCGAGAAGTGCACCGACTATCAAGCCAGCGGCGAAGCCACGCGCGACACTGAAGCCGCTATATCCGTCTGACTCCTCTTCTTCCTCAGAGTCCTCATCCTCCAGGTCTTCATCCTCGATCTCGTCCTCGAGCAGTTCCAGATCTTCCTCTTTCATTAGTTCCTCCTCGCGCCACCGCTACCAGCGCCTTGTCTCATCAGCCGCTCTATTTCATCGGCGCTCTTCGGCGCCCCGACTGAAAGAACCTCACAGCCATCTGTCGTGACGAGCACATCGTCTTCTATACGAACACCCAGCTCTTCTTCCGAAATGTATATGCCAGGTTCGATGGTCAAGACCATCCCTGGTTCCAAGGGCATCGCGTTGTCACCGACATCATGCACGCGCATCCCGAGCCAGTGGCTCAACCCATGTATGAAGTAACGCGCACAACCGCCCTCGCCGCACAGAGTGCCACCGTTGGCCTGCATGTACTCACGGGCGAGGCTCCCCAACTCCCTGATGGTTATCCCAGGCCGAACTGCATCGATGGCTGCCTGATTGGCTGCGAGCACCAGATCGTATATCGCCTTCTGCCGTGCAGTGAATCGGCCGTTGACCGGGAAAGTCCGAGTCACGTCTCCAGTATACTGTCCATACTCCGCCCCAATGTCCACGACGACGAGATCCCCGTCCCTCATCTCTCTCCTGTTCACGTCGTAGTGCAGGATCGTACTGTTGGGTCCACTGCCTACTATCGAAGGGAATCCAACTCGATCTGCACCGTGACTACGGAAGGTAAATTCGATGGTTGCCTCTAGTTGGTACTCGTACAACCCAGGATGAGCTGCACGCATTGCCGCCCTTTGAGCCTCGACCGTAATCGCGATCGCACGTCGCAGTGCCTTGAGCTCGGCTTCATCCTTCACGACCCGCATGCTATCCAGGACCGGCTGGATATTGCGCAGCTCCCGGCCCGATGCCACCCATTGCTGCACTAGCGCATTGTTGCTGCGACCCCGCAGCAACACCGTGTGCACCGGTCCCGGATTCTCGAGAATCGCCTTCTCAATCGAACTCTCCAGATCCGTGGTGTCTAACGGACGAACGTCCGCTATCCCAGTGAGTTCAGCGGCCCTCTCCCCGGGTCCCAGCATTCGGCCGGTCCACTGTTCACGAGCTGGATCGGCAACCGGTAGGTATAGGATGCTCTGTGGTCCCTCGACCGACTTCGTCAGCAACAGCCACGCATCCGGTGTCTCTACACCAGTCAGGTAGAAAAAGTAGTCATTCTGCCGGAAATCGTTGTCCTGCAACACCATGTCATCTGAGCCACCCCGGGCGGCTGCGGGTATCACGACCACGCCTGAGGGGACGCGCTCGAGCAGCGCAGCCCGCCGCATTCGATGAGCCTCAAGCGCCACTGGGCGGCCGGCACCGGGCAGATCCTCGATCGGCTTCGCTGCCGACGGTACCGCCTGAGCGGCGAGTTGCTGGCCGAAGACAGCAAGCAAGAAGAGACTTCGCACAAGATTCCTCCGAACGTACGTCTCCGGATTCTAGTGCCTTGACGGATATCCGTCGAGACCGGCAAACTTCAGGTTCCTTGACAGAGAACCCCACGGGCTAGGTATGACCGATCTTCAAACCGAACACACGACTGTTGAACAGCTACAGTCACGTATCGAGGAACTCGAGCACGAACAGAGGTTGCTGGTCGCCACCGTAGACATTCTGCAAGATATCTCCGGTACGCTTCATTTCGTCGATATCTTGCAGATGATAGCACGTAGGCTCGGTGAGACCTTCGGTTTGGATCGCTGCTCTATTTTCCTGATCGATCAGGGTACCACCAGGGTGCGGCTCGTAGCATCATACGAGGATCCAAGTATCCGCAACTACGTGGTCGACCTCGATCGTTATCCTGAACTCAGGCGAGCGGTCGAGTCAGGCGAGACGGTGTACATCCCAGACGCCCAAAGCGATCCCACATTGAAACACGTCAAGGGCGTGCTGGAGAACCGCCGCGTCCAGACCATCACGGTTGTTCCTATCGTGTGGCGGAGCACGGCAATCGGAGCCATCTTCCTGCGCACCTTCCGGGACGGCAAGGCTTTCTCCGATCGAGATGTGAGATTCACCAACGTTATCGCAGGACTCGCCGCGAAGATGCTTCGTAACGCCTACCGGTACGAGCAACTGACAAGAAGGCAGTCTGATACAGCCGAAGAAGCGCGTCGCACGGATTTCGAGCGAATCGCCCTAGTCGGCTTCCTGAGGCGCCTGCTTGAGACCTACGCACACCACGAGGGTGCGTGGGGCGAGGGTATGCTGTCACGGACCTCAGGAGAGGAACTCGATCGTCTGGTTGAGGTCACCATGACTGTCATCCAGGAAGAGGCGAAAGGCATCTAACGCTTGCGCTGCTTGCAGCCTTCGACCTAAGTTCACGAAGCCATGAACTGAAGCCCTTAGCCATGACAGCCCAGACATCGACTCACAACATACTCGGCGTGGGAAGTGGTGCCCTCCATGCACTGCGCCGTTCGCTAACACGGGACCTGGGAGATCAAGCCGCGGTGTGCCTACAGGAAGCCGGATATGCTGCTGGTGAGCAAGTCTACGGCAGCTTCTGCCGCTGGCTCCCTGCTCACACAGGGGTAGGCAACCCAGCTGACTTGGATGCACGCGCCTTGGGCACTGTGCTCTCGTCCTTCTTCCAAGAGTTGGGCTGGGGCAACCTGGCGATAGAGCGGGTGGGGAGATCGGCCCTGGCGATCACTTCTTCCGATTGGGCGGAGGCTGACCCTGGTGAAGGGTCTGAGCTACCGTCCTGTTACCTGGCCTCGGGACTGTTCGCGGACTTCATTGGCAGGATGTCGGACACTCCGGTCGCCGTGATGGAGGTAGAGTGTCGCTCCCGCACTGATCCCAGCTGCCGGTTCCTAGTTGGCGCCCCGGAAACCATGGAAGCGGTCTATGAGGCGCTCGCAGCGGGACGGGATTACGAATCAGTGCTTTCCGATTGACGGAAGTCAGCGGTGTCGCTGCCCAGCTTCTCCGCGTAGGCCGGATGTAGCACCAACTCCCCACCCACGATCACCTCACGATCCCACGGTAGGATTATGAAGCTCTCAGTGGACATCGCGTGATAGTCTGGCTCGTAGGATCTGGTACGAAACGACACGGCGGTTCTCACCTCAGCGGGATTGAGCCTGAGGACTGCGGATGTGGCGAGCTTCAGCGTATCCCCAGTATCACAAGTCTCGTCCACTATGAGCACCCTGCGCCCAGTGACGCTTGGTGGAGGCTCGGTCACTAGAGTGGGCCGAGTGGACGCTCCCACTCGAGTCACCCCCATGGAAGCGAAGTCACGCTGCAGAATAGAGGCGACAACTGCTCCAGGTATGACTCCGGCCTTGGTGATACCAAGCACGAGTTCCGGATCGTAATCACCACTGATCCGCAAAGCCAGCGCACGGCACAGCTCTCCGAAGAAGGTCCAGTCGACTTCAAGGACGTCTCGATGTTGATCAAGCATAACGAAGCCTAGAGCCTGGGGATGTGGAAATTAGCTACACTCCCGCTAAAGGGGCAGAGGGAAGCGCTCGGTTGCCCAGAACCGCTTATGCGTTGCCTCGCTTTATCTGCTTGAATATCTTGGGGCTTGACATGACCTTTTGGAAACGTCTCTTCAAACCACGCGGTGGCAAAGATCTTCGGCCGCAGCGGCTCGACT
>Ga0209536_100001479_pt1 | contig 38773 bp, 39 predicted proteins | sample DeeMarSeWOR28_12_FD_187461 | JGI IMG/M metagenome (GOLD analysis project Ga0209536, IMG submission 187461) | Marine sediment microbial communities from White Oak River estuary, North Carolina - WOR-2-8_12 (SPAdes) (version 2) | ecosystem: Environmental > Aquatic > Marine > Intertidal zone >... | reverse complement strand
AGGGCGCGCCGCTGCGGGAGGTAATCGAGCAGCGTTTCCCCGGCAAGCGCGCGGCGCAGGTTCTCCGCCAGCGGAGGTCCCTGCCGCACGGCATAGACACCGGACTTGGGGCGCGGAAACCGGTCCATGCTGGCAATGTCCCCGGTGGCGAAGACATTCGACTGTCCCGCAACCTGCAGTGTCGTGGTCACCCGCACGAAGCCCCGTTCGTCGACGGCCAGGCCGCACGCGCCGGGCCAACCCGCTGGCGCGGCGCCCGTCGCCCAGACCAGCAAGTCGGCGCCAACGTGCTCGCCTGCGGCAGTAACAAGACCATCGCCGGTTGCTTTGACAATACGATGGTTGAGGTAGAGCTTGACGTCGCGCTCCTGCAGCACGCGCCGGAACAGGCGCCGCGTTCTCCGTGAGTGGCCGGGCAGCACGTCGCCGCCGTCGGTGACGACCGCGTAACGTGCTCCACTGAAACCGGCAGCGCGCAGGCGGTGCTGAATCGCCAGCAGGACCTCGACGCCGGCCGCTCCGCCGCCGGCCATGACGATGTTGAAACCATCTGGAAGTGTGCGTTGCCCGGCGCGTGCGAGGAGTGCATCCCACTGCTGCAGAAAACGCTCCGTCGGCTTGACCTTCAGGCCATGTCGACCCGCCCCCTGAACGCCGAGCGTGACCGGCGTTGACCCAATGTCGATCGAGGCGACGTCGTATTGCAGCGTTTCGCCGTTGTCACAGAACGCCATTCCTGCGTCGGCGTGCAAACCGTTGACTGCAGCCTTCCTGAAGTGGCAGCCGGTGGACTGTGCCAGTGCAGGCAAGTCGATATGGCATTGCGCAAACGTGTAATGCCCCGCTATCAGCCCCGGCAGCATGCCCGAGTATGGGGTATGCGTGGTCGGATTCACCACCGTGAGCCGGACATCGGCTTGCGGCCGAAGCGCGAAGCGTCGCATCACCTCGATGTGGCTGTGTCCGCCGCCAATCAGCAGAAGCTTTTTCATCGCTGTTCCGGTCCCGGCTGCCGGGAGAATGAGATGTCGCCATACCATGCCACGCTGCGTGCTCCCGTGTTGTCACTGTCGGTCGCAATCGCAATGCCCGTGATGCGTGGCACCGGCTCGCCGAACGCTTCCCTGAAATCGTCCCTGACGTTGCGCTCCACCGAGATCCATTGGCCAGGCTGTCCTGGACCGCTCGATGCGACTACCATGCGCACGCGATCCGTGTAGGCGCTCCAGTCGGCCGTGCCTGGCGGATCGTCGTTGGCCCATACATAACACAGTGCTGCCAACGGCAGGCGCTCGCCATACAACGCTCGCGCCACGCGGATCGCGACGCGTTCCAGGAAGGGAAGACGCATGATGTCGAAATCGAAAAAGACGTAAACGCGGGCAGGAAAGTCATCGCCCTGCTTGCTGCCGAGAGCGGATTTGTCGTTCGACCCGGCAATACTCCAGCGCCACTGCAGCCATGGCGTCGCGTCGGTGTCGACGTCGACCTCGCGCCCGAGTGCGGACATGGACGAATCGGCTTGCGCCTGCAAGACCGTGACGCCGTCAACGCTTGCAAGCACGTAATCGGTGTGCTTCGGAACGGCGCCGATCTGAACCGGCGCCCATCCGGGTGGCAGATGCGCACCGGGCTGCAGCGCGGAGAAGGCGGCGACCCGGACGCGGCCGTTATCTTCGTCGGCAAGGTTGCGGCTGGCAGCAGTTCCCTCGCCGGCGTTTGCGGTTGTCGCAGCGACTGAAACAAAAACAGCGCTGCCGAGGAGAATCGCGGCTGCGACAAAAATAACGGGAAGGCGCAACCGGCGAAGGCGTTTCACGGGATTGCCTCGAGCAGGCCGGGTTGTTCGCGCAACAGCCGGTCGTAATCCTCCGGACGGTCGATGTCCCAGCGGGGCGCCAGTTCCTGCCAGGTGCAGCCGAGTTCGCCCAGGCGTTCCCGTGTCTGGTCCATGACTTGCGACGTTCCCCATTCAATGTCTTCGAATATGCGGTGAAGGCACGATTGCGTGCGTTGCGCCACCGCGATCAGCACGTAGCCGCCGTCCTCGGCAGGAACGAAGGTGAAATCAGACTCCGTGTGTACCGTCCGCGCGGCGTCACGAAGGTCTTGCGGAGCCAGTGACGGACAATCGCTTCCCATGAGTACCGCGCAGTCATCGGTCTGCAAGGCCTGCGACAGGGCCCGGTGCATGCGCTTGCCGAGCGTGCCGCTTTCCTGCTCGCGCAACAGTATGCCGCGGGCGGCGAAAGCCGCGAACGTCGGATGGGTGCAGTCGGGACTGCACCACAATTCCACCGGACCGATATCGGCTGACATCGCAGTCGCTATCGCGCGCCCGGTCAGCGCCATTTGTAGCCGTGCCGCGCGGTCCGCGCCCAACCTTGGCCAGAGGCGGGTCTTGACCTCGCCGCTGACCGGAGCCCGTGCGAATACCTGAACCCTAGTGCGCATGCTTCACGAAGACGGTCGCGTATGCCAGGCGCTTGCTGGACGGATCAACTTGAGGGAAGGGTCTTTCATCGTTGTCGCGCGTGACTGCTTGCATAGGCTGAAGTTCAGCACAAATCCGGTACCGCATCGCCCGGTTGTCCAACCTGTTTCGCCCATATTCATTTCCCCTGGGAATCGAATTCTTCGTGAAACACGCAGGTTAGCCGTTACGGCCGTAATACCGTTTCGCCAGGTCGGCCGGGTCGGTGCCGAGAAAATAGAGCAGGCGCAGTTTCCACATCAGCACGATGGTACGCACGATGCCATGAATCTCCCAACGGCGCGAGGACGTTGTCAGCCGCTGCCGCAGGCAGACCGGGGGACCGGCCGACTTCAGCTTGCGGCTCATGGCAATGTCTTCCATCAGTGCGATCGGCGGAAACCCGCCAACGGCATCGAACGTTTCCCTGCGTACGAACAGGGATTGATCGCCGGTGGCGATTCCGGTCAGGCGAGAGCGCAGGTTCATCGAGGCTTCAACGACGCGCAGCAGGGGATGCCGCCCCGAGAGGCGCACGTCAAACCGGCCCCATTGACGCTGCTGGCGAGACAGTGCGTCGCCGATGATCTGGTCGGCATGATCCGGCAACTGCGAATCAGCGTGCACAAAACAAAGGATGCTGCCCGTAGCCTTGCGCGCGCCGGCATTCATCTGCGCGGCGCGGCCGCGTGGCGCGGTAATGACGACATCGCTGCCTGCCTCGGCCAACTGCGCTGTCCGGTCTTCGCTGCCGCCGTCGACGACAACGATTTCGCAGGTTTCCCTGCAGCAAGCGCGCAGCGACGCGAGAAAGGTTTCGATGCTGCCCGCTTCGTTCAGAACCGGCACGACAAAAGAAACGGTGGCCGCGGCGGGATTTGCGGGATCAGGTTCTGCCGGACGATGGTCGGGCATGCTTGCCGAAATCGGGCGCCTGAAAGCAGCGTTGCTGTTCTCTGGCGCGGCGACTGTTTCGGTTTCCACGGCTATCTTCAGGCTCCCGCTCAGTTGGAGCTGCCCAAGTCGTTCAATGCCCAATCGTAATCAAGATAACGGACCCGGAGCGAGGCGGTTGCGACGCCTGCCCGGACCTCCGGATCGTTGCTGAGGCTGGCGGCATGCGGTGCGAGCCACGCGGCGACGGAGCCGGAATGTTTCTCGAAATCGCCGCCGTACCAGTCGAAGATCTTCGATACCCAGAGCCCTTTGGTGTCAGCGCGGTTACGGCTGCGGTCGCCCAGGAACCGGCTGACCGCGTCATCGAGTTGTGCGTCGAGGCGAGTTGCAACATACGCTTCGTTGCGCAGCGCCGGGCAGCCTACGGACGCGCAGTTCACCGCCATGTGGATGCGCGGATCGTCGAAATCACCCGGTTTTCGGATCATTTCGTGTTCGATGTCATCCAGCGAACGTTCTTCACCCAGCAGGGGGAACACGCGCTTTTTCCACGGGCTGCTGAACAGCGTACCGAGATCGCGTATCGATTCGAGCTTCGGATAGCGGGTCAGGACGAAATCGATTGTGTAGGCGTTGTAGGCATTGAGCAGGAACGCCAGTCGTTCGTTGCGGTTAAAGCCCTTGTACTCCTGCGGGGTGACTGCAGCAACTCCAGCCAGGTAGCTTTTGAGAACTGACCGATCCCGTTTGATGCCGGCATAATCAATCTCGCTCGCGTGGCCATTGTTGATCCAGACGACATGCTTTCGCAGCAGCGTTTCCAGTTCGGAGTGGCCGTGATCGAATGCAGCATCGGCATGTGCCGCCGCAAGCAGGAGTGTGCCGGATACAAATCCGAACAGCACGCACGCTCTGGCAGCGCGGCGAAGAAAACCGCAGGAAACAGTCCGTTTGATTCCGTCCGCGGCGGTCAGCCGCGGGTCCACGCGTGATAGCGCTTCAGCCACTGTAGTACTCGCTGCGGTACATGCTCTTTTTTCCAGTTGCCAGCCGCATACTTGTTTGCCTCCGCAAGTGTCGGGTAAATGTGAATGGTCCCGAGGATCTTGTTCAGGCCCAGGCCGTGCCGCATCGCCAGCACAAACTCGGCGATCAGATCGCCGGCATGTTCGCCAACGATGGTGACGCCCAGAATTCTGTCCTTGCCCGGCACCGTCAACACCTTCACCATTCCGTGCGCTTCGGAGTCGGCGATGGCCCGGTCAAGATCGTCAATGCCATAGACCGTGACTTCGTGCGCAATGTTCCGTTCGCGCGCTTCTGTCTCGTTCAGGCCAACGCGGGCGACCTCGGGTTCGGTGAATGTTGCCCAGGGAATGACCGAGTAGTCGGCCCGGAACCGCTTGAAATTTCCGAACAGCGCATTTACCGCGGCATACCAGGCCTGGTGGGCGGCGGTGTGGGTGAACTGGAACGGGCCGGCGACATCGCCGCAGGCGAATATGTTCGGGTAGATGGTCTGCAGGAATTCATTGGTTTCAACGGTGCGCGCCTTGTCGGTGCCGATGCCGAGTTCTTCGAGACCGTATCCCGTCGTATTGGCGATCCTGCCGACTGCCACGAGAATCGCATCGAAGGGTATGCGCACCTCGCCCTCGGGACCGTCGCACAGGAGAATCTTGTCGCCGTCCTCGACGGTGACCTGCTGCGCCCTGTGGTTCACCAGCACCTTGACGCCGTCGTCGCGAAAACTGCGCATCACGGTGTCGGAGACTTCCGGGTCCTCGCGGATCAGGATTCTTGGCAGCATTTCGACCTGGGTGACTTTCGAACCCAGCCGCGCGAAAGCCTGAGTTAATTCGCTGCCGATGGGACCGCCGCCGAGGACGACCATGCGCGCCGGCAACTCGCGCAGTTGCCACACCGTGTCCGAGGTCAGGTAGCCGGCCTGGTCGAGCCCGGGAATCGGCGGCACGAAAGGACGCGCGCCGGCCGCAATCACGATCGATCTGGTCGTCAATCGCTGCGTGCCTTGAGGTGTCGTGATCTCCACTTCCCAGGGCGAAACGATTTTTGCGTCACCTTGCAGGCATTGCACACCGAGTTCCGTGTAGCGCTCCACCGAGTCGTGCGGTTCGATATCGGCGATCACCTTGCGTACACGCGCCATCACGTCGCTGAAATCGAAGGAGGCTGCGGCATCGCGAATGCCGAATTCCCTCGAGCGCTTCACGTGCGACAGGAACTTCGCTGACCGGATCAGCGCCTTGGACGGGACGCAGCCGGTGTTGAGGCAATCGCCTCCCATCTTGTGGCGTTCGACCAGAGTGACTTTGGCCTTGACCGCCGCGCCGATATAGGCCGTAACAAGGCCGGCCGAACCGGCGCCAATGACCACGACGTTGCGGTCGAAGCGCGCCGGCTTCTCCCAGCGCGCATATACACGCCGGGCCTTGACGCGGTCCACGATCTTGCGCGTGACGAGGGGGAACAGGCCGAGAAGGGTGAATGATGCAATCAATCCGGGCGACAGAATCCCGTCCAGAGAATCGATGCGGGCAAGCTGGGTGCCGGCGTTGACATAAACAAGGGTGCCGGCAAGCATCCCGAGCTGGCTGACCCAATAGAAGGTGCGGGTCGCCAATGGCGTCAGCCCCATCACCAGGTTGATGACGAAGAAGGGAAATATGGGCACCAGCCGCAGCGTGAAAAGATAGAAAGGCCCGTCTTTCTCGATGCCGTTGTTGATCGCTTGCAGTTTTTCCCCGAAGCGGGATTGCACCATATCGCGCAACAGGTAGCGGGACACGAGGAATGCCAGGGTGGCGCCAATGGACGAGGCAAACGAAACGATGACGGTGCCCCACACCAAGCCGAAGACGGCGCCGCCCGCCAGTGTCATGATCGCCGCGCCCGGCAAGGAAAAGGCCGTGACCAGCACGTAAATGGCGAAGTAGATGCCAGCCGTTGCGAGCGGGTTGGCGTGAAAATACGCATCGATCGTTGCCTGCTGCGCCTTGAGGCTTTGCAGGCTCAGGTAATCGGAGATCGCGATACCCTGGGTCTTCGCGACCAGCAGCAGTGCCACAATGGCCGCAACCAGCACGACGACTACAACCGGTTTGCTTTTGCGCCCACTTCCTCGGGTGCTGCGGTTGCCAGCCATTTTTGTGTTCACTTTGTTATTCACTGTCTCGAAGTGGAGGCTTAACAGGCATGCTGCGTGAGTTGCGGTTCGGGGACGATCCCGAGGGCCATCTCCACCGAGAAGTCCGGGCCGTGGAGAATACGCGAACAATATGCGTCATGGGCCGCAGTGCCCTCAGGCCAGTCGGCCAGAAACTGGTCGACAAAACAGATGTGATCGTAGTGCAGTTTGATCGCGTCGATAAACACGCCACCGATGCGTGTGCCGTAGAGACGCAAGGTCGGAGGGCACGGCCGGATTGAAATGCGCGTCGCGACCCCGTAATGCGTGCCTGCGAAATTCGGCATGCCGGCAGCGCCGTTATTGATGACGGCGAATTCGCGCCCGGCGCTCCTCAGTTTGCGCAACGCCGGCAGGCAGGTGTGGCTGCTTGCAAACACATCCACATTGGCCTGCTCGAAAATTCCCGTCAGGTCCGCTGGGCTGTCTGGTGAATGCAAGGCCGTGTGGCCGAACTCCCATCCCGACAGGGAGCGGGCGTCGCCGTGAACGATGGCGATCCGGAGGTCTCCGACCGCGGCAACGAGGTGCATCGGCAAGGCCATCAATTGCCCGGTCAGTTGCGGAAACGGCGACGCGATCTGGCGCAGGCGTGACATGACGGCATTGGAGTGTTCGACCTGTGCGTCGTCGATCTCCGGCGGGTAGGCGCAGCCGCAGCCGGCATCGGGATCATCCGATTGCAGTTCGGTCTCCACGTTGCCGCGGAGCGCGACATGCCGCAGCACCTGCGAATTGATCGACGAAAACGCTGCCGGGTTGGCGTTGAACCAGTTGAAATCACCGTTGAAAACGAGCGACGCCTCCGGTTCCAGCAACCGGTGCAGCAAGTCCAGCGCGGCGAGGTTTCCGTACAGTCCGCCGGCAATCACCAGGGTATCGGCATTCAGCTCCTCGGCGCGCGCAAATTCGCGCGGCGCGTATCGGTAGTGCAGGGGGCAGCTGCGGCCGGAGTCAGACATGCGGTTTGCTGCCTTCAAGCTGCATCGAGTGCACCGCCGCAACTCGACCCCTGTCCGGCGGTACAACCGAAACAGTGATCTCGAACCACGATCGGTTTTCCGGCGAGATCCTGTCCGATCAGTTCCTCGAGACGGGGCTTGCGCCTGTTGCCATGAACCAGTCCGAGGTCGAGCATCTGGTTGAAATCGCAATCGTAGACAAAGCCCTGCCAGTCGACGGATATCATCGTGCGGCACATCACTGCATGCAGGTTTTCTTCGCGGTACGAATCACGCAGGGTGCGCATGTAATCATTGAATTGACCCTTCGAGATCAGCGTGCTTCCAAACCGCTGTATCGGCATGTTGGTCAGTGTAAACAGCGCATTGAACTGCACGCCATACTCATCCAGGAGATGTTTCTTGTACTGCCGTTCCAGCTCGTACTGAGGCGGCGGCAAGGACGGCCCCTGCGGGTTGTAGACAAGGTTAAGGGTCAGGCCGGAATCGGAATCGCCGTAGCCGAGGCGGTTCAACGTACGCAGCGCGCGGATGCTCCTGCCGAACACGCCATTGCCGCGTTGGCCATCCACGTTTTCCTCGAGATAGCAGGGCAGCGACGCGACGACCTCTACCTGATGCATGGCGAGGAATTGCGCAAGGTCTTGCTGCCCGGGTTCTTCGAGGATGGTGAGGTTGCAGCGGTCCATGACCTTTACGCCAAGTCGGCGGGCCTGCCGGACGAGATCGCGAAAATGCGGGTTCAGCTCGGGCGCGCCCCCCGTCAGGTCGAGGGTCCTTACGTCGGAAGCTTCCAGAAACCGGAGCACGGTCGCGATGGTCTGCTGATCCATCATTTCGGTCCGGGTCGGGCCTGCGTTGACGTGGCAGTGCAAGCAAGCCTGGTTGCATTTGTACCCAAGATTGACCTGGAGCGTCTCCAGTTGGCGACGGTTGAGAGCGGGGAAATCGAGGTCGTTCAGTCTCGGTAACGTGGCGTGCATGATTTTTGGATACCTTGCCTTGAGTCAGATGATTGTATTTCGAATGGTGCTAGATTTGATTGCATTGATGGTCAGTACGCTTGGGCGCGGCGATCTGGATGTGGTTAGTCCGGTACCTGTCGGCGGCGGTGGCTTTCCGGTTCCGCTCGCAGTCACTGCATCAATGAAGGAAAACTGAATACGACAACCAATATCAAATCCGTGTAAACAAATTCGGCTCGGCGACGTTAATCCGGCAGCAATATTTTCACTTCAGGATGTTCGTCACGATGCAATTGCGACTTGGTCTCATTCTAAGCACTTTTCTGGTGGCAGACCAAGCACGTGTGGCGGATATCCGTTCTGGCAGTCTCACTTCAGGGTCGCCTCGGCCTACCCCGGAAAAAGGAATACGTGCATGTATCAAAAGTTCGATCCGGGCGCTGTGCCGCTCATTGAAACTGAGGCGGCCCCTCTTCGGGAGATCCCCCATTACCTGACCGAGACATACTGGTGGGCCTACGTCCACCCGCGCGCGGTGCGGTTTTTCGACCGGATGGTCGCGGTCAATCTGATTCTGTTCGGAAACTATCGGCGTTTGCGGGACGCCGCCCTGGCAGTCCTGCCGTCCCGGGCCGCAGGCAGGACCTTGCAAGTCGCCTGCGTATATGGCGATTTCACGCCATCTTTGCTTTCCCGGCTGGGGCCGGACGCAACGCTTGACGTGGTTGACGTTGTGCCGATCCAACTTGAAAATTTGCGCCGCAAGTTACCGGCATCGGCCCCTGTGACCCTTTACCAGCGCGATTCGGAGGCGCTCGGTTTCGAATCCGCGCAATATGATCAGGCAATCGTTTTCTTTCTGTTGCACGAGCAGCCCGAGGCGGTGCGGCGAAGGACCCTGGCGGAAGTATTGCGTGTGCTCAAACCGGGCGGGCGTCTGGTTGTGGTTGATTACCATCGTCCGCACTGGCTCAATCCGCTGCGCCTGTTGATGAAGCCGTTGCTCGCCCGTCTCGAGCCGTTCGCACTGGACTTGTGGCGAAAGGATGTCAGCCACTGGCTTCCGGAAGGACTCGCGATCGGGCAGGTCCGGGAAAAGACTTTTTTTGGCGGGTTGTATCAAAGGATCGTGATTGACCTATGAGCGGAATACATGACATCTGGCGCCGGCCAGAGATAATAGTCAGCGCGCTACTGGCGTTGTTTGCTTGCGCGAACGCGCATGCCGCGGATGACCTGGCGGTCGAAGCGAAGCGCGCCGGCTCTGCCGTTGCGGTTGAGGCGCGGGCGACACTTACGGCGCCGGCCGAACTGATCTGGGCGACCTTGACGGATTACGATCATCTGTCCGAATTCATACCGGGCATGCGTGAAAGCAGGATCATCGGTCGCCGCGGCCCCGCGGCCATTGTCGAGCAACTGGGCGAGGCCAGCTTCCTCGTGTTTTCCTTCGGCATCGACGTCGTTGTGGAGTCGGCGGAGTATCCGCCTGACCGCATCGAGATCCATGTTGTGTCGGGAAATCTTCGCCGGCTTGACGGGGCTTACCGCCTCAGCGCCGGGGAAGAGGAGGGGACCTGGGTGCTGAGCTGGTCGGGCGTCATAGAGCCGGCATTGCCGGTACCTTCGTTTCTCACGGTCGGTCTGATGCGCCGGAATGTTGAAGCGCAGTTTTCGGGAATGGTTGCCGAAATCGAGAAACGTCAGGCGTTCGCGGCAACGCCGGGCAGGTTGCTGGTCTCTTCGGAGGCGTGGTGATGTCGACGGCAAGCCTTGGGGTCAGGGCGGTCATTGCGCTGTTGGTGGTGGCGTTTGCTGGTTGCGCAACGGTGCAGCAACCGCAACGGGGCAACCTCGGCTCCGACAATGTGGAAATCCGCGAGTGCGCGCGCTGGTTCGACTCGCTCGACTCGGCGGTGGCTCGCGCCGGGGTGGCGGATGTTCAGGCGCGCCGAATTGACGGCTTCCCTTATCTGCGCGCTGACCGGTTTACAGCGGCGATTGGCGAATCCGCCGATGCCGACGCCGGACTGCGGAATGCCTGGATCGAACGGATGCGGGAACTTGATGCGATTGGCCGGCGAGTGGAAATCACCAATTTGCCGGCGGCTGACGTCGAGCAACTCGGGGTTGGAGACCGTAGCGCCGCCGTGTCGCGCTCACAGGACTGTGCGCAAACCCTGGCCAGGGCCGACATGTCCGACAGCAGCAAGGTCGCCGGCTTGCTCGAACAACGGGTCGGCATCGACGACGACTACAGTTCGCTCAAGCGCACCTTCGGCCTGTACGCGCTGTTAAAGGTACCGTTTGCCGGGGGTATCGAGGACTGGCACGAGGAAGCGGTTCAGGAGTTCCAAGGCTCGCGCGCAGGCGAGCGTACGGGAAACCCGTTGATTCGGTATGTCCCTCCGGCGGCGCCCGTATATACGCGTGCTCAGGTTGCCGAAGTGCTGAACCGGACTTCGAATCCGCTGGGAGTGCCGGTGTTGTCGAAAGACGAGCGCGACCGTCTGTTCGCGACCTATGCCCCGGTGCTGGAAGTCGAAACCACCGGCGACTTCGATCGTATCGGCAAGCTGTTCTGGTCGGCCGGGCCCGCACCCGAGGTCGATGTGTCGCAACCGACCGTGTACCGCAAGCTTGCCTACACCCGGGTGGAAGGCCGAACCCTGGTGCAGCTGGTGTACGTGGCGTGGATGCCCGAGCGTCCAAAGGACGACCGGTATGACATGCTCGGCGGCCTTCTTGACGGCATCATCTGGCGGGTCACGCTGGCCGCTGACGGTGAGCCGATCGTTTTCGACACCATTCACCCCTGTGGTTGTTTCCATATGTTTTTTCCGACGCCGCGGGTCGAGCCGGTGCCGGCGCCAGACAAATACGAGGAATGGGCGTTCTCGCCGGCCGGATTGCCGACTATTGCGGAAGGTACTCGCCTGACGGTCAGCGCGCAGACACGCACGCACTACTTGAGCAATGTCTGGCCGACGCGTTCGTCCGAAGGGACGCAATATGTGTTTGCCGACTACGACGAGTTGAGAACCCTGCCGCTTCCCGCGGGCGGTTCGCGTAGCGCCTTTGGTCCCGACGGGCTGGTGCCGGGTACCGAGCGCGGCGAGGCCTATCTGTTCTGGCCGATGGGAATCGCCAGCGCCGGTGCCATGCGTCAATGGGGCACGCACGCGACCGCCTTCCTTGGCCGACGCCACTTCGATGACGCCGATCTGATCGAAAAACGCTTTCGCTTGGTGGAGTAAGCACGCCAGGGCGAGCTTGCGTTCCGTGGTTTGCTGGCGTTAGCGGCGGTTCTTGCTACCATGTGTCCGGATAGATGTTTTAGTCCTCAATGGATTCCGGATTTCGCGGAGCGTAGAAATGAGCCGTGCTTTTGTAAAAAACGACAACGACGATCAATCGGGCGAGGACCTGCCGGAGCGGCCGGTCAGCGACGCACCCAATTACGTGACGGACGAAGGCCTGCAGCTTCTGCGCGAACGTGTCGAGCAGTTGTCGCGCGAGCATGCCCGCCTGCGCGAGGCGGCAGAGGAATTTGAAAAACCCCGGCTGGCGGCGAATGAGCGTGACCTGCGCTATTTCCAGTCGAGGCTCGAGAGCGCGATTCTGGTGGATGTCGCCAGCGAGCCCAGGGGCGAGGTTCATTTTGGCGCGACGGTCAAGACCGAAGACGAAGAGGGCAACGTCAGCAGCTTCACCATTGTCGGCGAGGATGAGGCAGACGTCAGGAACAACAAGATTTCGTGGCGCTCGCCGTTGGCCAAGGCGCTGCTCGGATCAAAGGTGGGCGATACCGTGACGTGGACCCGCCCGGCGGGATCGACGACACTCGAGGTGCTGGAAATCGGCTATCCGGGATAGGCCCCGGGAGGCGCGGACTGCGCCACCTCGAAATGGCGACCGGTGTCGCGCCGGTCTGCGCGCGAACACGCGGCGTCGGTGGCGATGCGGGTCGGGCCGGCACGCGCCCGGCTGAACAGACTGCAAGAACGACAACGTATCTGGGGGAGGAGGACGATGCTGGATTTGCGCATTGACAATGCCGCGATTTACGACGGTAGCGGCGCAGCCGCGAGCAATGGCTCGGTTGGGGTGAAGGACGGCCGTATCTGCGAAATCGGCACCTTCGAGGGCGAGGCCCACACCCGCGTCGATGCCGGCGGACTGGCGCTGATGCCCGGCATCATCGACACCCATACGCACTACGATGCGCAAATCACCTGGGACCCCTATGCAAACCCTTCGCCCGCGCTGGGGGTCACGACGCTGGTAATGGGCAATTGCGGATTCACCATTGCCCCGTGCCGACCGGACGATCGCGACCTTACGATGCGTAACCTCACGCATGTCGAGGGCATGTCTCTCGAGGCGCTGCGCCAAGGCATCGATTGGGGCTTCGAATCGTTCCCGCAGTATCTCGACATGCTGGAGAAAAAAGGCGTCGGTCCCAACGTCGCCTGTTTTGTCGGGCATTCAGGCGTGCGCACCTTTGTCCTGCGTGACGGCGCCTCGAAGCGGGCGGCCGATGCCAGTGAAGTAAAGCAGATGCGCGACATTGTCACCGAGGCGATGGAAGCGGGTGCCTGCGGGTTCGCCACGACGCGTTCCTATCAGCACAACGGCGAGGCCGGCATTCCCATGCCTTCGCGTCTTGCCGACGATCATGAAATGACCACCCTTTCCGGCGCGCTGCGCGATTCGGGCAAGGGGCTGTTGATGATGACCAAGGCGTCCGACACGCCGATGCCGTGGATCGAGGCCTTGTGCGCGGCGGCCGACCGCCCCTACCTCGTCGCTGCCCTGTTGCATTCGAATATGGCACCCGAACTGGCGTTCAACGACCTGCAGGACATCGCGGCGGCGCAATCGCGCGGCCGGCGCATGTATGGCGCGGTGTCGGCGTGTCCGTTGACCTTCGAGTTCAACTTTCATGAACCCTATCCCCTCGAGGGTTTTCGCTGCTGGAAACCGTTGATGAGCATGAGCGATGCGGCGTATCGCAAGGCACTTGCCGACCCCGCGCTTCGCTCGGCCGTCAGGGACGAACTGAAGGAGCGTGCGCTGCGCGTGTTCAATGGCGAATGGGACAAATTGTTCGTGGCACAGGCAGCGGATGCTGCCCACGCCGGATACGAGGGGCGTACCGTGGCGGATCTGGCAGCTTCGAACGGCGCCGATCCGCTGGACTTCATGCTCGATCTGGCATTGTCCGAAGGACTGGATACATTGTTTACCGCAACGCTGCTCAATTCCGACGAAGAGGCGGTCGGCAAACTGATGCGCGACGACAACGCCATCATTTCCCTGTCCGATGCCGGCGCCCATCTGACATTCCTGTGCGATGCCGGTTTCGGCCTGCACGTGCTTGGCCACTGGGTGCGGGAGCGCGGGGAAATGACGCTTCCCGAAGCGGTGCGCAAGCTCACCTCCGATCCTGCCCGCCTGTTTGGTATCGGGGATCGCGGCCAGATCAAGCCGGGCGCCTGGGCCGATCTGCTCTTGTTCGACCCGGGCACGGTTGGCCGGGGGGCGACCGCCCGCGTGCACGACCTGCCGGCCGGCGCGTCGCGCCTGACGACCGCGTCGCGGGGCGTGCACGGGGTTTGGATAAATGGAAAACTCGTCGCGGACGGCGACGGCATTCGCCGCGAAGGGGCGCTCGCCGGGCGCGTGCTGCGCGAATTCGACGGCTGAGCCGGCGAGCGGCGGGCCGTTACGCCCCGGCGCGGAATTGCATGCCTACTCGTTGAGCAATGCTTCGATCTGGGTGACGATCTTCGGGTTCTGCGGCTTCATGCGCGCCGGGTAGCTGAATGCACGCTTACCGTCGCGCGACAGAAGATACTTATGGAAATTCCACTCCGGGGCGTCGTCGGTCATCCTGGTGAGTTCGGCAAAAACCGGGTTCGCCTTGCCGGGTACGACGCTGGTCTTTTCCACCATCGGGAACTCGACGCCGTAGGTCAGTTCGCAGAAATCGCGTATCTCGCTGTTTGAACCGGGCTCCTGGTAACCGAAGTCGTTTGCCGGAAAGCCGACAACCACCAGGCCGCGGCCGCGGTATTTTTCGTACAGCGCCTGCAGGCCCTCGTACTGAGGCGTGTTGCCGCAGTAACTCGCGGTGTTGACGGCAAGCACGACCTTGCCGGAAAACTCGCACAGGTCCATCGGTTCGCCGTCGAGGCTGTTCAGTTTGTGGTTTAGCACGTCAGGGCAGGCGCCCATTGCGGCGCTGGCCATCAGCCCCATGAAAGGTAGCAGCAAAACGGCAATCAGGCGGCGTCTGGTTATCGTGCTCATGGTGAACGTACTCATGGTGATCGTGACTCCTCGAGGCTGGGTTAATTTGATGGTGTCATTGCACTGACCGCTTTGCGGCTTCTCAGTTCAAGTCGAATATTGCCACCGGATGAAACGCCGGGCGGCAGCGGACCTGTTTTGCCGCTGCGCGGGCGTTTACTCAAGCAACCGCGATAGAATCGCTGCATGGGACCACTCGAAGGAATCAAGGTTATCGAACTCGGGCAGTTGATCGCCGGGCCGTTTTGCACCCGCGTGCTCGCCGAGTTCGGCGCACAGGTCGTGAAGATCGAATCGCCCAATGGCGGCGACCCGCTGCGGCAGTGGCGCAAGCTCTACGAGGGCAATTCGCTCTGGTGGCTGTTGCAGGCACGTAACAAGCAGTCCGTCACGGTCAATCTCAAGTCTCCCGAGGGCCAGGAAATCGTCAGGCGGTTGGCGGCCGATGCCGATATCGTGGTGGAAAACTTTCGTCCGGGCGCGATGGAAAAATGGGGATTGGGTTACGAGGAATTGTCACGCGACAATCCGGGGCTGGTGATGGTGCGGCTGTCCGGATACGGCCAGACAGGCCCTTATCGCGACAAGCCCGGATTCGGTGCCATCGGCGAAGCGATGGGCGGCCTGCGCCATGTCACCGGATACCCGGACCGCCCGCCGGTGCGCGTTGGTATCAGCCTGGGCGATGCGGTTGCTTCGCTGTACGGCGTCATCGGAGCGCTGATGGCGTTGCGCCAGCGCGAGGTCAATGGCGGCCGCGGCCAGGTGGTCGATGTGGCGTTGTATGAGGCGGTGTTCAGCTTGATGGAAAGCCTGTTGCCGGAGTACGACGTCTACGATTTCGTTCGCGAGCGCACCGGTGCGTCCCTGCCAGGCATAGCGCCATCCAATACCTACACCACGCGGGACGGAAAATTCGTCGTGATCGGCGCCAATGGCGATTCCATCTTCAAGCGCATGATGACGGCGATCGGTCGCGAGGACCTGGCAAACGATCCGGAGCTTGCGAAAAATGACGGCCGTGCCGCCCGTAGCGACGAACTCGATGAGGCGATCGGTGCCTGGTGCGGCACCCGCGATCTCGATGCAGTGCTCGCCGTACTCGACGGTGCGGAAGTCCCGGCCGGAAAAATCTACGATATCGCCGACATCGTCAAGGACGTGCACTACCGCGCACGCGGCATGATCGAGGAAGCGAAGTCGGGTAGCGGCAAAACGGTGAAGGTGCCCGGGGTGGTTCCGAAACTCTCCGGCACCCCCGGCGGCACTCGCTGGCTTGGCCCTGCGCTCGGCGAACACACGGTGTCCGCGCTGGAGTCGATTGGATACGGTGACGCGCAAATAGAGGATTTGAGAAAGCGCGGCGTGGTGTAGCAATCCGCCGCGGCGCAAGTGCCGGCGGACGAAAGCAGCGGTGCGTGATACGGGCGCGGGAGTTGGCGTCATGCAGGGCGCTTTGCCCGATGTGGGCAGTCTCCATCGGCAGCTGCCCGGTCATCGGGCAATTGCGGTGAGGACGATGCAGGGGAATGATCATTTGCACATCATGACCACGGTCGAAAGAGAAAAATGACAATCAAGCAGTCATTGACGCTGGGCGAGGGAGTGCGCCCGCGCGAAGTGTGGGCATGGGCGATGTTCGATTTCGCCAACTCGGGCTATACGACGGTGGTCATCACCGCTGTCTTCAATGTGTATTTCGTTGGCATCGTGGCGCAGGGCGCGGATTGGGGAACGTTCGCGTGGACGCTGGCGTTGTCGGTCTCCTACGCACTCATTGTCCTGACTGCGCCGCTGATCGGTGCTTACGCGGATGTCCACGCAGCAAAGAAGAAGCTGCTGGTAATCACGACGGTGGGCTGTATCGCCGCGACTGCGGCACTCGGGCTGGTCGGGCCGGGCGAGCTAGCGCTCGGGATCGCGCTGCTCATCATTTCGAACTATTTCTTTGGCGCCGGGGAAAACCTGATCGCGGCTTTCCTGCCCGAGATTGCGCAAGGACACGCGCTGGGCAAGGTTTCCGGCTGGGGCTGGGGGCTTGGTTACATGGGCGGATTGCTCACACTCGGTCTGTGTCTGGCATACGTGACCTATGCGCAAGGGATCGGGCAAAGCAGCGACCAGTTCGTGCCGGTGACCATGGTGATCACGGCAGTTGTGTTTCTGCTGGCGGCATCGCCTACGTTCCTGTGGCTCAAGGAGCGGGCACGCCCGCAACCGTTGCCATCGGGGGGATACGCAGGCGTGTTTACCCGCACCTGGCACACCGTGCAGCATGCGCGCGAGTACCGAGACCTCATGCGTTTCCTCGTGTGCATCCTCTTTTACCAGGCCGGTGTGCAGTCGGTCATCACGCTGGCAGCGATCTACGCCGTCGAGGCGATGGGGTTCCAGACCAACGACACAATCATGCTGATTCTCGTGGTGAACCTGACGGCGAGTCTCGGCGCGCTCGCCTTCGGCCATGTGCAGGACCGCATCGGCCACAAGCGCACGATTTTCCTGACACTGCTGGGCTGGTTGCTGACGATCCTCGTGGCCTGGATGGCACAAACGCCCGGCGTGTTCTGGATCGCGGCCAACCTGGCGGGCTTGTGCCTCGGAGCCAGCCAGTCGGCCGGGCGTGCTCTCGTCGGTTACCTGAGCCCGGAGCAGCGCCGCGCCGAGTTCTTCGGCCTTTGGGGCTTTGCCGTCAAACTGTCTTCGATTTTCGGTCCGCTCACCTACGGGGCGGTGAGCTGGCTTACCGGCGGGGACCATCGCCGTGCCCTGCTGACCGTCGGAGTGTTTTTCATTGTCGGTTTGCTGATTCTGGCCAGTGTCGACGTGAAACGCGGGCGTGCTTCGGCGTTGCGCAACAGCGTCCCGGACGGGGGCGCATGACGCCGAGGGGGTTCCGGGCAATCGTTGTCGATACGCCCGCCGGTGGAACCCCGCCCGGGCGCGGATTTCCCGGTGCCCGGTTGGCGGGGTGGCTGAGCTAGAATGGAAGCCCACGTCGCCGCAGGTCAAGCCGCATGGCAAGCGCAAACGAATTGTCGCCACTGAGCGATGGGTCGAACGTGATCCGGTTCTCGGTGGCCGGGTCGCCGGAGGCGATCGACCTGTTGTCCGAAGCCGCTGAGCAGCTCGGGCTGGCGCAGCGCGAGTCCGGTTTACGCCTGGAAGAGCAGATCGGCCGGGTCGAGGAGATCGAACAGCGCGGCGCGGTTCTTCTGGGCCAGCTGACGACGCGCTTTCTCGATGCCGGCGGCCATGCTGAGGCGCTGCAGCAGATCCGCATCTGGGAAGCGGTGAGCCTGTACCTCGCACGCCTCGCATCGGCTTACGTTCAACTGCTCAGGCTCTTTCAGACCTATGGCAAGGGCTGGGCTGCGGCGGGCGACCGTCTGCCGGTGGTGATAGCCCGCGCGCTTCGAACCAACGGCCTGCGCATGAAATGGATGCGCCTGCACTACCAGCCGATAGCGCCCGGCATCTGGCAGACGTTCTCGCAATTGTCCGCTTATATCGAGGACAAGGGATTGATGCGCTCGCGGGTGTTTGTGTACGACGATCTTTCAACCTTACAGCGTGAGCTCACCAAACCGCTGATGTTCGCAATGTCCGCCGCCGATAGCCTGCCGCTGGAGGAAATCGACGTGGCGGACAGGCTCATCTCGCATCTTGCGGGCCGTTTCCGCTTCCAGCGCCACCCTGGCAGGGGCTGCGGTTTTGTGCTCGACGTCGATCGATGGACCATGCCCTCTCGCCACCGGCCTGGTGACGAGATCCGGCTCGGCACCCGCTTTTTCGGCCCCGGCGATGCCATCGCAGACCTGGAAATGATTTCGGCGCAACTGGCGGCCGGCGATATTTCCACCGCGGACGTCAACCTCGACGGCGTTACCGACGTGGAAATGGCCATCGGTGTCATGGCGCACCTCGAGCGTCACTGGTCGGTCGAACGGCCCGAACGGAGGAGCCGGCGCGATGACTCGTCGTCGAGCGTGGCGGTTACCGCGGGATTCGCGGAAATCGTGCGGCGCGTTGCTGGTCGGGACCAGGATGCGGCGGCTGACGAAGAAACCATGGAAGTCTGGGGGCTCGACAACGAAAGCGACGCGGGTATCGGTGCCCTGGTACCGGCAGAGGGTCGCGAGCGGCCTGGCGTCGGCGGGCTGGTCGGCATGCGTTCAGCCGACAGCCGTTCCTGGGCTGTTGGCGTCATCCGGCGCCTTGCGGTTCACGATGCCGCCCGCCGTCGCGTCGGCATCGAATTGCTGGGGCGGGGCGTCCAGGCCGTTGAATTGTACGATTTGGGTCACGGCGGGCGCGTTGCGACCGGGCTGTTGCTGCCGTCGCTCGCCGGCGAGAGCGCTGGCCGCGAAGAAGTCAGTGTGCTGTTGCCCGGCTCTACTTTCTCTGCTGAAGTTGCGTTCGAAATGCGGGCCTTCGGCAAAAGGTATGTGCTTCAGCCCTTGATGGTCGTCGAAGCCGGAAAAGATTTCGAACTCGGGCGCTTTCACATCAACGATCGGGTTGGCTAGAACCCGACGCGCTCACCTATAGCAGCACCCTCGTCAGCCACGCGCCGATATCGGCCAGTTCCTCTTCGCAAACGCTGTGCATGATCGGGTATTCGTGCCAGTCAGGTCTGTAGCCGGCTTGCTCGAGGTGCGCGCGTGAACTGGCGGCGAGAGACAGCGGCACTACGTCGTCCATCGTCCCGTGCGCCATAAAGATCGGCGTTTGCTGATTCGCACCATGGCGTTCGCGCGCAAGCGTTGAAGTCAGCGGAAGATAAGCCGACAGCGCCATCAGGCCGGCCAGTCTGCCCGGATAGCGTAACCCCGTATGAAGCGCCATTGCGCCGCCCTGGGAGAAACCGGCGAGGACGACGCGTGAAGCGGGGACGCCGCGCGCCACTTCCTTGTCGAGAATTGCGGCGATCATGCGTTGGGATGCGTGGACGCCTTTGGCGTCCTCTGTTCTTGTATTCAGGCCAGCGTCGAGAATGTCATACCAGGCACGCATCACGAACCCGCCATTGATTGTCACCGGCATCATCGGCGCATGGGGGAAGATGAAACGGATGCCAAGTTTGGGCAAGGAGAGCTCGTCGACAATCGGCACGAAGTCATTGCCGTCCGCGCCGAGGCCGTGCAGCCAGATAACCGTGTGGCTTGGCGACGGCCGGGTTTCGATTTCGATTGTCTCGATGCGATTGCCTGCAGTGATCCCGTTCATGACTTGCGGGCCGGGCTACTTGCTTTTTCGAATGGCGGATTTGGGCCGGAAAGCCTTGCAGACATCGTCGTTTGTTTCGATATACGGGCCGCCGATCAGGTCTACGCAGTAAGGCACCGCCGCGAAGATGCCATGCACTACCGGTTTGCCGGCATCGTCCTTCAGCCCCTCGAGCGTCTCGCGTATCGACTTCGGCTGGCCGGGAAGGTTGATGATCAGGGTGCTGCCGCGAATGACTGCGACTTGCCGCGAGAGAATCGCGGTCGGAACGAAACGCAGGCTGATCTGGCGCATCTGCTCGCCGAATCCGGGCATCAACTTGTCGGCAACGGCGAGCGTTGCTTCCGGTGTGATGTCTCGCGGCGCCGGGCCGGTCCCGCCCGTGGTCAGAATCAGGTTGCAGCTTTCCAGGTCGGCGAGTTCCTTCAGGGTGTTTTCAATAACCGGTTGATCGTCAGGGATGATGCGCGCGACGAAGGTCAACGGATTGACGACGGCGTGAGTCAGCCACTGCTCGAGGGCAGGCACGCCCTCGTCCTTGTACACGCCTTGCGAGGCGCGGTCGCTGATCGACACCAGTCCAATGGTAAGTTCTTCCTTGTCGTCCATATATCTCTCCAGCAAGCACTTCGTTTCGCCGGGATTCGATTCAATCCCGGGTCTTGTTCAATCGCGGGTCAAGTCGATTTTCCGCGGCCCGGGTTGGCGCCGCTCGCGGCACCGCACACGCCGGCCGGCCTGCATTGCGCTCGCCCCGCTGCGAAATCAGGCATCTGGTTGTCCGGCGCGTTCATGTTTCAGCATTGTTTCCCGAATGTCTCGCAGCAACTCGCGGAACGAGCGTGGCGGTTTCGAACTGTCCATCTCGCGCTTCGCGTTGCGCAGCAAAGTGCGCAGGCGCTGCGTGTCCGCGCCGGGGAAGTCGGACACGAACTGCGACATGGAGTCCGGGTCGGCAAGCAGTTGTTCGCGCCAGCGCTCGGCGCGGTGCAGCAGGGCAACGCTCTTCGCGGACCCGGCCTGGACGAGCTCGAGCTGCTGGCGTATGTGCCCGGCGTCGACTTCGCGCATCAGTCGGCCGACATACTGTAATTGCCGGCGTGACGCCCCGCGCGCGGAAATGCGCCTTGCGTCGAGCACGGCGGCAAGCAGCGCTTCCGGCAGGTCGATGCGCGCGAGCTGTTCTTGCGGAAGTTCGATCAGCGTCTTGCCGAGCGCCTGCAGGGCATGCATGTCCCGTTTGCGCTGCGACTTGCTGACCTCCGGTTCCCTTTCCACGTTCAGATGTTCCCGGTGCTGAAAAAGCGGGTGGTATGATACCTGACGAAAAGCCGGCGCAGCTCCGGGTGCAGTATCCTGAAAGAACTTTCCCTGATTCTCCGCTTCACCAGATTAATCCAGACAGTCAGATGGCCAGCGACGCATTTACCTACCAGCAGGAACAATTGATGGCAATTGCCAGTGATGCGCTCGACCATGCCGCGGGCGCAGGGGCGTCGGCCGCGGAACTCGACGTGCACGAAGGGTTCGGCCAGACGGTCAGCGTCCGGCGCGACGAAGTAGAGACGATCGAGTACAACCGGGACAAGGGGATGGGGGTTACCGTTTACATTGGCAAGTGCCGTGGTCATGCCAGCACATCGGACCTCACGCAGGAGGCAGTACGCACCACCGTTGACGCGGCAATGTCGATCGCGCGCCTGACGGCCTCGGACGAGTACGCGGCACTTGCCGACCCGGCGCTGCTGGCGACCTCGTTCCCGGACTTCGACTTGTATCACCCCTGGGGTTTGTCGGTGGAAGACGCGGTGGCTATTGCGCGCGACTGTGAGCGCGCCGCCTTCGCGGCGGATTCCAGAATCAACAATTCCGAGGGCGCGAGCGTGTCGGTGCAGCAGGCGCAGTTCGTCTACGCCAACAGCCACGGTTTCATGGCGGGGTATCCCAGCACGCGTCACTACCTGAGTTGCTCGGTGACGGCGGGCAAGGGGGATAACATGCAGCGCGACTCATGGTGGACGATGGCACGTGCGCAAGAGGATCTCGATTCCCCGGAATCCGTCGGCACCACTGCCGGCCAACGCGCCGCCCGCCGCCTCGACGCAAGGCAGGTCGGCACGACGAAAGTGCCGGTTATTTTCGAATCGTCCGTCGCATCGGGCTTGCTGGGCCATTTTGTTGCCGCGATCAGCGGCGGCAGCCTGTACCGCAAGCAGTCGTTTCTGCTCGACAGCCTGAACACCCGGGTGTTTCCGGAGTTCGTGCGCATAGACGAACTGCCGCACCTCAAGCGCGGGCTGGCGAGCGGCGCATTCGACAACGAGGGCGTGGCGACATCCTCGCGCGCAGTCGTCGACAACGGTGTTGTGAATGGCTACTTTCTGGGCAGTTACGCGGCACGCAAACTCGGCATGCAGTCGACGGGCAATGCCGGCGGCGCCCACAACCTGCTCATGCGTCCGACCGGCGAAACGTTCGAAGAACTGCTGAAGAAAATGGGGCGCGGCCTTCTGGTAACCGATCTGCTGGGTCACGGCACCAATATGGTCACCGGGGATTATTCGAGGGGTGCGGCCGGGTTCTGGGTAGAGGACGGTGCGCTTGCCTTCCCGGTTCAGGAAGTCACGGTGGCGGGCAATCTGAAACAGATGTTCGCGTCGATTGTCGCGGTCGCGGATGATGTGCTGAAGCGCACGTCGCGACAGACCGGCTCGATACTCATCGAGTCGATGACGGTTGCGGGATCCTGAATAATGTTGCGGCGGGCAACGCGCTTGTTGCTCGGAACGGTTCGGGCCGGAGCGCCGGGACCGGGGATCGGGGCCGGTTGAATGCCTTTGCGTCTACGAGCCATGCATCACTGCTGTTTGCTGCTGGTTATCGTGGCGCTGTGTGCTTGTTCGGAGCGCAGTCCGCAACTGCCGCGGCTCGGCCCTGACGATGTCGTTCTTGCGTTTGGAGACAGCCTTACCTACGGGACCGGTGCAAATGAAGGCGAGAGCTATCCCGAGATCTTGTCCGGGTTGATCGGCCGCACCGTTGTCGCCTCGGGCGTGCCGGGCGAGCGCACCGCGGGCGGACTGGCGCGCCTTGCCGGCGTACTCGACGCGCATCGTCCCAGAATAATGCTGCTGTGTCTGGGCGGTAACGACATGCTGCGCAAGGTGAGTCCCGACGAAACCGAAACCAACCTGCGGCAAATCGTCGAAACGGCCCGCGGAAAAGGCGTTGCGGTGGTGTTGATCGGCGTGCCGAAACCGGCGTTGTTCGGGGGCACGGCAGAGTTCTACCAGCGTATTGCCGATGATTACACGTTGCCTTTCGAGGGCGATGTGCTCACGCAGATACTCAGAGACAATACTTACAAGTCGGACCCGGTCCACCCGAATGCGCAGGGATACCGCAAGCTGGCTGCGGCACTTGCCGAAGTGCTGAGGAACGGCGGCGCAATCTGAATATGAAACGATTCATCAGTGTGACGCAATCGATTGGCATTGTCCGATGCCGGAGGCTTGGGCGATGACCGTACACGTGGGACACTGGATCGGAATCGGCGGCGTCGCGCCCGATGACAACCGTGAGGCGCATTTGTGGGAGAAGCGGCTCGACGGCGTGATGATTGCCATTGCCGCGCTTTCGATCCCGGTAGCGTTGACGGAGTTGCAAAGTCATCATGACTGGCTTGTCGCGCTCGGCAACACGCTGCACTGGTTCATTCTGGCGGCATTTTCCGCCGAGCTGGTGTGGATGCTGTCGGTCAGTAGCCGCAAGCTGGCGTATCTGGCGCGCAACTGGCTGAATGTCGTGATCATACTGGTGGCCTTGCTCGGGCTGGCGGGCATCGCGTCGGGCGTCTGGGTTGCGTCCGCCAGGATGGCGCGGTTCGCACTGGTGGGACTGCTGCTGGCGCGTGCGTTCTCGGGTTTCGGCAGCGTTCTTATTGCCCGCGGCGTGCCCCTGGTGCTGGGCGTGTCCTTCGTGCTGCTCTTGCTGGCCGGGCTGGGTTTTTATTTTCTCGAGCCGACGGTGCATACCTTTGGCGAGGGACTCTGGCTCGCATTCGTAACCGGTTCGACGGTAGGTTACGGCGACTTTGTTCCGACGACCACGGCTTCGCGCGTGTTTGCCGTGATCATGGTGCTGGCCGGGTTTGCCCTGTTGTCGATGGTGACCGCCACCATCTCGGCGTTCTTCATCGGCGAGGACGAGAAGCGCCTGCGTGAGGAATTGCACCGGGATATTCGCCGCTTGCATGAAGAGGTGCGCGCGTTGCGCGAAGAACTGGGGCGCCAGCGCAAGGACAAGTCTTCTAATGGCGGATGATGCCGGCGGTGCCTGGATCAACCTGCGGGTGAAGAATCGCGGCCGTCCGGCGCTCCGGTCCCGCCGCCGGGTTACATGCGGGTGCGGTAGGTCTTGTAGTACCTGAGCACGCGCGGCACGTAGGTCATCGTTTCCTCATACGGCGGGACCCGACGTCCGGCGCGAATGACGGCGTTTTCGCCGGCGTTATAGGCCGCCAGTACCAGTTCCAGGTCGTTGTTGAACAGGTCCAGCAGCATTCGCAGGTAGCGCGTGCCGGCCTGGATGTTCTCCGCCGGATCGAGCCGGTTGCTGGCGCCGAATCGCCGTGCAGTTTCCGGCATCAACTGCATCAGTCCGGCCGCTCCGGCGCGCGAACGCGCGAAGGGGTTGTAACCGGATTCGGCGGATATGACGGCATGAATCAGCGCCGGGTCGACGTTGTGCCGGCTTGCCGCGGACTCGATGTCTTTCTGATAGCGCTTGCGCACGCCCGGACCGTAGTGGCGGATTTCCGTGGCGAGCGTCTCGGTCACCGGATTGCGGGTGTCGACGCGGCGATGGACCTTGTAGCGGCTGTCGTTGGGGACGTTCGTGTAATGGACGTCGCCGTTGCGATCGACATAGCGAAAGATGTCGGCGGCCGCAACGGGTGCGGCGAGCACGCTCGCCAACAGGGCCGCACTGATGGTACGTCGGCGCATGTCGGTCAGTCGATCTGGAATATGGCCCGCATCACCGTCAGAGTCCAGCAAGGTTCAGGCCTTAAACGGCACCCCCTTTCCGGCTATGCCGAGTGGCCCGATTGCCCCGGCCCGGCAACGGATTTCGCGTTTCGTACCGCATTGCGACCCGGTATGAGGACGGTCGCCAGTGCCAGGGTCACCAGCAGCAGCGCGGCATACTCCTGCCAGCGCGGCTGCTCCCCGAGGACCATCATGCCGCTGAAAACGCCTACCACCGGGATCATCATGGTCGACATCGCGGCGATGCTTGCCGGGGCAGTGGTGGCCAGTTTGAACCAGGCCCAGTGGCAAAAGACGAAAGCGATGAGCACGCTGTAGAGCAGTGCCGAGGTCGCGGCCGGCGAGAGCGGTTGCAGGCGCCCCTGCTCGAGGACCACCGCGCCCAGCAGCACCGGCAGGCCGCCAAGCAGTAACTGCCAGGCAACGAACGAAGTTGTCGGTAAATCGACAGGCCAGTGCCGCATGATGATGGTGCCGGTTGCCCAGGACATGGCAGCGGCGAGGATGAACAGGGTGCCGGCCGGCGCCGCGTCCAGGCGCATCAGTTCCGGGCCCAGCAGCAACGCCAGTCCGCCCATCCCCAGAGCCACGCCCGCCGCCTTGCGCAGGGTGAAAGGCTCACGCAGGAACAACGCCGCCAGAATGACGGTCCATAGCGGCATGGTGTAGGCGAGGATGGCCGAGCGCCCGGAGGGCATCAGCGAAACGCCGTAGCCGATGAGTACGTTCCACCCGGTCACGTTGAACAGCGACGCCAGGGCCAGCCGCTTGAACTGGCCCTCGCGCAGGCGCACCGGCAGACGCTGAAACCGCGCAATGGCAAACAGTCCTGCTGCGCCGCCGGCAATGCACGCGGCCCGGAAACTCCACACCGGCATTTCGGCAAGCGCGATTTTCATCATCGGCCAGTTGAAACCCCAGCATAGTGTCAGCCCGACGAGCAGGAGCCAGAGCGAGCGAGGCAGGGTGTGCTGTAAGGACATCTGGTGGGGAAATCTCGTTTCGCTGCGCCGCACGGGTGCGGCGCGACAGAATTCAAAGCCGGGGGGGCAGTTTGTCCGCGCCCCGGCGTCGGCGATACTTGCCAGTTCGCGCAACGCGGCAGTGTAGCCTAACGCCCGCCTCGTGGCATGCAGACCGTCGGCGTCAACAGTTCTCCTGGCGCATCGCGTATCATTACCGCCATGGGTTACGGGCTGCTGCGTTTTTTCATATTCTGGGGCGTGAACACGCTGTCGCTGTGGGTTGCCGACGAACTGTTCGACGGCATCGCTTTCCGCGAACTGGAGTCGTTGTTTATTTCGGGTTTGCTGCTCGGCGTCGTCAACACCCTCATCCGGCCGTTGCTGGTCTTGCTGACGCTTCCGTTGTCGGTCGTGACGCTCGGATTTTTCGTGCTGGTGATCAATGCACTGATGCTCCTGTTGGTCGCCTGGCTGGTTCCGGGGTTTGTGGTGGCGGGATTCTGGTCCGGCTTCGTCGTCGCCTTGTTTGTTTCCGTGCTGAGCTTTGTCGTCAATTCCATCATCGGTGCCAACCGGGTCACTGTCCGGCGTATTCAGCGGCGCTGATTGATGGATCGCGATCCCGCAGGCCAGGCGCCGGCCGCCGCAACGGCGCTGCAGGTCTTCCTTCCGTTTGCCACCGGTTATTTCCTTTCCTACCTGTATCGCTCCGTCAATGCGGTCATATCGACGGACCTGATTGACGAGTTTGGCCTGTCGGCCAGTGCGCTCGGCCTGCTCACTTCGGCTTACTTCCTCGGGTTTGCATCGCTGCAGATACCGGTGGGCATCCTTCTCGACCGCGTCGGTCCACGCCGCACCAATGCCGCGTTGCTGCTTTTTGCCGGCACTGGTGCGTTGGTTTTTTCCATGGCGGAGGGGCTCGCCGGATTGCTGCTGGGGCGCACGCTGATCGGCTTTGGTGTGGCGGCCTGCCTGATGTCGAGCATCAAGGCGTTTACGCTGTGGTTTCCGCTCGAACGATTGCCGGCAATGACCGGGCGCATCATGTTCGTCGGCGGACTCGGCGCGATTTCCGCGACCGTGCCGGTCGAGGCAGCGCTGCAGATAACCGACTGGCGGGGCATTTTCCGGCTGCTTGCCGTGCTGACGTTTGCTGCCGCTGCCGTGGTGTTCTTCCTGGCCCCGGAAAAACGCGATGACAGGCCGCAAGAGACGTTCACCGGCCAGTTAAGGGGAACGGCGGGTGTGTTCCTGTCGCCGTTGTTCTGGCGCATCGCACTGGGGACGACGCTGTTCCAGTCGTTCAACATGTCGGTGCAGGGTTTGTGGGCCGGACCGTGGCTGGTGGATGTGGCCGGTCTCGGACGCCAATCCGTCGCTTTCCACCTGCTGGTGCTGGGCATTTCGACGATGATCGGTTTTCTGTTCTGGGGTTTGCTTGCCGCGCGTCTCGTGCGTCGCGGAATTGCGCCCATGACCGTTCTGATCGCAGCCAGCGCAATGTACATGGGCGTGCAACTGCTGCTGGTCTTTGGCGCGAGCGATCTGGCCTTGTTCATCTGGATCGGCTGGGGATTCTTTGGTACGTCGGGCAGCCTTGCGTTCGCCATCCTTTCGCAGCAGTTTCCGTCCCACCTGACCGGGCGCGCCACCACGGCGCTCAATCTGCTGGTGTTCCTCACGGCGTTCGGCTCGCAGTGGGCGTTCGGTGCCATCGTCAATCAGTGGCCGGTGGCGGACGGTGGCTATGCGCCCGGAGGCTACTCGATAGCATTTGGCGTATTCCTTGCGCTACAGTTATGCGGCTTCATCTGGATGCTTGGTGGACGACGTCGTCGTTGAGATTGCCACGCAGCGGCGGTCCGTGTGCACGAGAGACCGGACTTGTGGCGCGCGCGTGCGCGACACATGGTATGCCCTCGCATCACGGAGATTCGGTCTGATGGAATTCGCAAGTGAGGTTGTGCTCGCAAAGACGGGCGTCGGCTGCCTGCCGGTTCTTCGCCTGCCGGAGTTGCCCGCGCGGTGGGCCGCAGACGCGTTTGCATTTTGCCGCCGACCGTTGCGCATGCTGGCCGTGGGCGTGCTCGTGCTGCCGATCGTCGCCGGATGCGCGAGTTTCAGAAGTTATCAAACCGAAATCGGGCGAACGCTGGATCTTGTCGCTGTCGGCAGGATCGATTCGGCGATCAAGGCGCACCGGGGCCAGACCCACTATGGCGAGGACTTGTTGTATTACCTTGAACAAGGCGAATTGCTAAGGCTGGGCGGGCGTTATGCGGAGAGCCAGACAGCCTGGTTTGAAGCGGACCGGCGATTCAGGAAATGGGAAGAGCAAGCCCGCGTTGACCCGGAGATGCTGGCCCGCGATGTCGGATCATTGCTGGTCAGCGACCGTTTGCGTGCCTACACCGGACATGATTTCGAGAAAGTGATGCTGACGACGCGTATGGCGCTCAATCATCTGTCGCTTGGCGAATGGGACCAGGCCCGCGTTGCCATCAAGCGCAGCCACGAACGCGAGGCGTTGATTGCCCGGTTGCGCGCAGAACAGGTGCGCCGCGCGGAGGAGTCCGCCGGGGAAAAAGACGAGGCACCCGATTTTCGCGAACTCAACGGCTACCCGGTGCGAACGATAGACAATCCCGAAGTCAATGCGCTGCGCAACAGTTACCAGAATGCGTTCAGTCATTATCTGGCCGGCTTTGTTTACGAGGCGCTCGGGGAGATCAGTCTGGCAGCGGCCGGATATCGTCAGGCGATCGAACTGCAGCCGGGCCTCGCCTTGCTGGAGGAGGGGTTGGCGGGCCTCGACATGCGCCATTTCCGGCGCAGCAGATCGGTAACCGAAGCGGACGGGACCACCGATTTGCTTTTGGTCATAGAGACCGGCCTCGCCCCGGCGCGCGCCTCGGTGAACATCAATCTGCCGGTGCCGACCGACCAGGGGCTATTGCTGGCGCCGGTGTCCTTTCCCGTCATACGCGAGCAGCGCCTCGTGAGCGGTTCGAGCGCAGTTTCGACCGATGAGGGCATGCCGACCGAAGCATCGACGGTCACCAGTGTCGACCTGATGTCAAGACGTGCGTTACAGGATGAAATGCCGTGGATCATGGTGCGCGCGGTCGCCCGCGCCACGGCCAAGGCGTCAATCCAGAGGGTGGCTTTCAAAAAAGATGATTCCAACATTGCGGGAACAGTTGTGCTGATCGGTTCGGTCTTGACCGAGCGGGCCGATGAGCGCGGCTGGCGCAGCTTGCCGGCCAGGATCGGACTTGCCCGCTTTCGGCTCGCACATGGAACGCACGATGTGGACGTCGCTGTCGGGTCCCAGAAGCACAGATTCAGTGTCAGTCTGGACGGGCCGTTTGCAGTGATGAGCGTGCGCCAGGTCGGCACCGCGGCATATATGAGCCTCAGCCCCGGCCCGGGCGCCTAGCCCCGGGATGCCGTCACGATGCACTCCGCGGCCGGATCAGACGAACATACAGGTACAGAGAGGTTGTTATGAAATCGAGCGCATTTCCCGTCATGATCGTTGCCGTGTTGCTGGCTGCTTGCCAGACTGCCGGTGAGCCGAAACCGTCGGAATCCTGCCCCGGGTTTGAAGAGGCCGGGTCAACCTCGGCGCTGGAACAACGTAAAGTACGCTACCTCGACCAGCCCGACGTCAGGGTCGTGGAGATGCGCTGCGTGCGATCGGACGGTCTGCTACGTGTCGATGTCGACATCGTCAATGAACGGCCGCGGGAACAACGCATTGCCTATCGGTTCGAGTGGTTCGAAGCGAATGGAATGAGTGTTGATAATGAGGAAGTATGGAAGCCGCTTCTGCTGTATCCGGATCAGCTGCAAACGATTCGCACGGTGTCGCCGGGCGCAGACGCGCAGGATTTCAGGGTTGTCATCAAGCGCTAATTCAATCGAACTGGAGTGGAAAAGATGCGTATTCGATTTGTGGTCCGGACCTGGCTTGTCGCCGTTGTCGTCGTTGCACTGGGGGTTGCTGGCGGGTGCGCCAAGCAGGTGCGTTACGGTGATCCGAAATCCGTTGAGACTGTCAATATCGATTTTGGATCAACCGACTTGCAAGTGATCGCGGAAGCGATGACGCGCTCGTTGTTGCAGTCACCGGTGGTGGGCGGCGGATCAAGGCCGATCGTCACAGTGCAGGACGTAAAGAACAAGACCAGCGAGTACATCGACACGCGGGCAATTACCGACTCTATTCGTGCCGAGTTGCTAAAGAGCGGGCAAGTGCGGTTTGCAGTCGACGAGGTTGGCATGGACGAGCAAATCGACGAGCTGGAGCGTCAGCAAAGCGAATATTATGATCAGGAGCAGTCGGCTGAAATCGGCAACATGGTCGCGGCACAGTATCGGTTGCAGGGCAGCATCATTTCCATCGTCAAGGAAGCTGACGGCGTCAAGGATGTCTACTATAAGTTCAATCTGCAATTGTGGAACGTGCGTAATGGCCTGCTCGAATGGTCCGATGAGAAGGACATACGAAAGACCGAGAGCTGACGAACGTTCACGGAAGCGAAACGCTGCGCGATAAAATGCAGCCAATGAAATTGCTTGTGGCGATCGCTGCTATTTGGCTTCGATGTGCCGAAGCGGGTGGATGGAAAACCGACTGTAACTGTGGAAGGGATTTGGAGAAAAGAATGACTCAAGCGAAAGGAATCTGGGGATTGCCGGGTATTCTCGTGATACTGCTTGCTCTCACAGGATGTCAAACGCTGGACCCCTACACGGGGGAAAAGAAAACCAGCAACACGACAAAGGGTGCGGCAATCGGCGCCGCCACCGGCGCCGTAATCGGTGCTATTAGTGGCGACAACGCGCGCGAGCGGCGCCAGCGGGCATTGATTGGTGCCGGCGTCGGCGGGCTCGCCGGTGGCGCGGTCGGCGCCTACATGGACAAGCAGGAAGCGGAACTGCGCAAGGAGCTCGAAGGCACCGGCGTGAGCGTGACCCGCATCGGTGATGAGATCACTTTAAACATGCCGAGCAATATCACGTTTGCGTTTGGCAGCGCCGATCTCGATGCCCGGTTTTTTCCCGTGCTCGACAGTGTTTCTAAAGTTGTGAAGAAATACGACAAGACGCTGGTAGAAGTGGCAGGGCACACCGACAGCGTCGGCAGCACCCAGTCGAACCAGTCGCTCTCGGAAAGGCGCGCCAATACGGTCGCGCAATACCTGGTCAGCAAGGGCATTGTCCGCGACCGCACGATCATTATCGGTGCTGGCGAGAACATGCCGGTTGCGGATAACGAGACCGCGGAAGGGCGGGCGCTCAACCGTCGCGTCGAGTTGTCGCTATTGCCGATCCGCGACAAGGGCTGATCAGTGACCGGCTTGAATCAAATGGGGATGCGCCAGGGGAGCGTGGATGACCAGGAGGCCTGAGAACGTTTACGCGAACTACCACGCGCACGTCTATTTCGACGCGGCCACGCTCGCCAGGGCGCAGGCGATTTGCACCCGGGCTGGAAAGCTGTTCGGGGTGGCGGTCGGACGAGTGCATCAGAAGAACGTGGGCCCGCATCCGCGCTGGAGCTGCCAGCTCACGTTCGATGCAAAACAGTTCGACGACCTGATTCCCTGGCTCGAGGAAAACCGGCAGGGAATGACGGTTCTGGTGCACGCGCTGACAGGTAACGATCTCGACGACCATACCGTACACGCGGCCTGGCTCGGGGAGCCGGTCGAACTGAATCTCGCCATGTTCGAGAAACACGGCGCGTGAACGGAATCACGAAGCCGGCTGAAGTGGGCGCAGCGTATCCCGAATTTCGCGATGTCCTGTCAGCGCGCCGGCGGATCAGTCCATATCTCAAGCCGACGCCACTGAACCGCTACGCCGCTCTGGACGGGCTGATCGGCACCGCAGTCTGGGTCAAACACGAGAACTCCCAGCCGGTTGGCGCGTTCAAGGTGCGCGGCGGCATCAATCTGCTCTCGTCCTTGACCGCCGAAGAGCGCGCTCGCGGCGTGATTACCGCAAGCACCGGCAATCACGGCCAGTCCGTCGCTTACGCGGCCCGTCTGTTCGGCGCCGATGCGCATATCTGCGTGCCGGTCGGCGCGAACCCGGACAAGGTGGCGGCGATCCGCGCCATGGGAGCGCAGATCGTCGAGTACGGTGCGCACTTCGATGATGCCGCCCGCAACGCGCAGCGGCTGGCACAGGAAAATGGTTACCGGTTCGTTCACTCGGCAAACGAGCCGTTGCTGATATCCGGTGTTGCTACGCAGACGCTGGAGATGCTCGAAGAACAACCGTCTATCGACACGGTCATCGTGCCCGTCGGTCTGGGCAGCGGGGCGGCCGGAGCCTGCATCGTTGCCAAGGCCATCAGTCCCGCCATCCGCGTGGTCGGCGTACAGGCTGCCGCGTCGCCGGCCGTGCATGACTCCTGGCGCAGCGGGCACATCGAATCACGCGCCAACGGGACTTTCGCCGAAGGGCTGGCGACAGGACAGGCGGCAGGCATGACCCTGGACCTGCTGTTGCGGCATCTCGATGATTTCCGGCTGGTGTCGGAGGCGGAGATACTGCAAGGCATGGTGTGGTGGATCGAGCGTTGCCACACGCTCGCGGAGTCTGCTGCCGGTGCCGTGCTGGCGGCAGCCAGTGCGATGCGCGCGCAACTCGCGGGCCGCACGGTCGGTGTCATATGCAGCGGCGGCAACGCCACCGTTGCGCAACTCAGGCAAGCGCTGGACGCGAACCCAGACTGAGGTTGCCGGGTGCGCCGAGCCGGCGCGCAAGGTGTGGGCTCAGGAAGACGAGGCGTACTGGCGGATGCTGATTTCGTGCCCTCGAAGCACGATTTCGTAGATCCCGGACTGCGTCACGGCAAACTGGTCGGTGCGTTTGCGTACCGCGAGTCCGCGCGCGGTCAACGCGTTGGCGTGTTTCCACAGGAAGGCGGCGATGTCGCCCTCCCGCTCGCCGAGCGGCAGGTCGATACGTTGCGTGCCGATAACGGCCAGCGGTGTGACGTGGCGGTAACCGGCAAAGGCATGCTCGACATACAGGTATTCGAATCCCAGCTGGTAACCGGCCAGTGCGGTGGCCTTGCTGCCAAGTTGTGCCACCTGGCCATCAACCGTTACGCGGGCGACAATGGTTTCCTCAACCGGCCGCGCGGCCGTGGCGAGTGCCGTCGTGATCAGCAGTGCCGCAATCAACGCCAGACAGAACACGGCATCGCGGATACGCGATATCGGGCCGCCGGTGCCGATGCCTAGTACGCGGCCAAGCAACCATCCCAGGCCGCCCCAGGCCAACATCGACAAGCCGACGAACAGTTTTTCGATGTTGGTTTGCGGACTCCATGCGCCGGTGAATCCAAGCGCTGCCACTGTGACGATCGCAAAGCCTGCGATGCCGACCAACATATAAAACCAGCGGAATACGCGAAGCCAGTGCGGCTCGCTCCCGTGACCGAAGTAATGTTGCAGGCGAACCGTCCACGGAATGCCGAGTGATTGCCCGCAGTGTTGGCACGCCGAACCGGTTACTACCGTTGTCTTGCGGCACGTGTCGCAGTGCATGATCCACTCGCGCTCCATACCGATGCGATCCGCCTGCCATTCCACCACGATACCGATGAGCGGCGCGAGTACCACGTAGGCGAGAACTGCCAGCCCGATCAGGAACGCGACATTGCCGGCAGTCGCGAGCGACGGACCCAGCCCTTGTTCGATGGTTGCCAGTAATGATGCGAGCATTAGTGCGCAGTATCCCTCGTTTCCGGATCGTTCACCAAACCGGACCGTGTGCGGCCTGTCGGGCCGCTCACACAAACATCCGTCAAAGCGCCAGCGGCGCTCGCGCAGCCGTGCTGGCCGGCCTCACTCGGAGCGCAAAGTGTTTGCCGGTTGAATCAGTCGCAAGGAAAGGCTTCCCACAGTGCGGAAGCCACCAGGCTGCTGCCTGTAAAACGCCGCTTCTCGGGGTGCGCTTCGAGATAGTGCATCACGGCATCGAGCATCTGTACAAGTTGCGTTTTGCGCGGCGGACAGAAAAAGGGTGCCTTGATGATTCCTATTTCGGCGTCGGAAAGATCGGTATGCAGATCGATAAACCCTTGCACATACCCGGTGAATGCGCCTGGATCGGGTGAGTTGTCTGAATCACCTCGTTTCCATTGGGCGCCCCACTTGTATAGCTCGTTGCCATCGACTGCACTCGCGGGCAAAGCGAACATCATCGTCGTGGCCAGTAAAGCGATCTGTAGTGGTTTCATGGTTGCTCCGTTAGCGCGAGTGGTGCGGTTCGAGAAGTCCGGGTGTTCTGCCGTCTGCAGCCGCCTCGGGCCTCACGCTGCGCGCTCGATGCCCCGGCCAGGCGATCGAAGGTGGCCGCCATGCCAGCGGAGCAATCATCAGGCTGCCAGAACCCGCGTCATTTCTTCTCCGCCACGGGCGTGACCAGCATCTCTTCCAGTTGCAGGCCGGTGAGACGATGGATGCGCCGCCACAGCAAATAGAAAATTGTCATCATCATGATCATCGACGGAATCGCGATAACCGGGTAGCTGAGCAGGGTCATGCGCCCCAATTCCTCGTTGAACGCCACGCTCCCCGTCGGGCTGGTGACAATCCATGTGGCCAGCAGGTAATTCATCACGGCCGAGAAAAAGAAGGTCCCACCCAGCAAATAGGTGGCCTTGGTCAAACTACCCAGGAAAGCGTTCTCGTGACCGCGTTCCCGCAGGATGCGGTCAATCTTTTCGGTGTTCATGATCACCGGGTTATACAAAAGTACCTTGATCAATGGTTTGCCGATCTGTGCCGAGATAACGACCGCGATCCCGATGATCGCGGGAATCGCCGCCTCCTTGATTGCAAGCCATTCGGTATCGAGTTGCAGGAGGCCGATGCCGCCGGTCAGCAACACGCTGATCAATCCGAGCAGCGCGATGAAATTCTTTTTCCTGAAGCGGATGAGTTCGTAAAGACCCCAGCCAATGGGAAACGCCAGCGCCAGCGCCAGCGCGCCGACGGCCCCCAGGTACTCATCGCCGCTGAGTTTCATCAGGATGGCCGAAGGTAAAACGATGCTGACCAGAAGATCGATCAGCGGGCGGGGTTTATGTGTCATGTGTGCTCAAAAAACCTAAAAAAACTGGGGTCAGGTCTTGCAATATAGCATCTACTTTCCGTTGACCGCCCGGCTCACAGTAGCGTAATGCACCCCGAAGGCATCGGCAATGGCCTGCAGGGTGTAATCGCCGGTGGCATAGGCGGCCGCCATACCGGTCTTCGGGTCATCAAAAGTCTCCCGGTAGAAATCGAGCGACTTCGCCAGTGCCCGGCGCTGCAGCCGTGGAATCTCCCTTGCAGTATTCTTTGCCGTTGCTTGAAGCTCATCCTGCATGGATTGCACGAAGGCCTCTGAGCCAAGAAATACTTGCCCGGTGAGTTGATCCCAGATGCGCGGGCCGCGAACGCCGTCTTGAACGAACTCGGCATACCGCGCAATCTGACGGGTACGGGAGGCGCCGAACTGTCCCATCAGCCAGTCGGTATGCAGCCATGCGGGGCAGGGACTTTTGCCGACCATCGCGTGATAGGAACTCCACTTCCACTGGCGCGCGTGCCTGACCATCCCGGCGCGCACCGGATTGAGTACGACGTAGCGGGCCAGTTCCATCAAGTAATTGTCGCGCTCGACCAATATTGCCTTGAATCGACCTTGAAACACATGGCCGACTCGGTCATGCCGGCGATTGATCTTCTGGGTGTACACGCCATTGAGCTGGCGCATACCGGCAGACAGATTGGGCTCGGGAGTCTCGATGACGAGATGGTAATGGTTGCTCATCTGGCACCAGGCATGAATCGTCCAGTTAAAGCGCTCGCAGCAATGGGCAAGTATTTCCAGCCAGGCCAGGCGGTCAGTGTCATCGGCATAGATATCTTCGAGCCGGTCGCCGCGGGAGGTGACGTGGTAGAGGCCACCGGGGAGTTCGAGTCGGAGGGGGCGGGACATGCGGAGATTCTAGGCTGGCAAGATGCTATATTGCAAGACCTGACCCCGGGTTTCCCCGCAGGGAGATGACGGGCATCGACGAATCGGACAACCAGAGGAGTATCCCAATGCCGATATTACGACTAGCGTTCGCCACATTGCTTGTGGGCCTGTTTGCCCTTTCCCAAAGCGCATGCTCGGGCACGCGCGTGGGTGTGAAAGAAGCTGAGAGCTACAATGCACGGCCGCTGAAGGTTTACATACCAGAAGGGGTCAGCAATGCCGCCGCAATGAGGGCCGCCGAATCGGGCCTAACCGGCCGCAGGTGGGCGGTAGTCGGCAAGAGTGACGACCAGATTACCGGGGAACTGAGCCACCAACGTTTCGACGCCACCGTGAACATCCGGATTGAAGATGGCAGCCTGGTTCTGTATTCCGATTCGACGTATACGAACCCGCAGACCCAACAGGTGGAGGCCGCGGTGCCTTATGGCTGGCTGGAGAATCTGCAGAAAGACATCCAGAAAATTATCGTTTACGAAGGTCGGTAGGCAGTCGGGGTTGTCCCTTGTGTCGCGGGCGGGTTGAACCGCTTGCGCCTTTTTGTTTCGAATCGTGCCGGGCCGGGATGGTGCTTTCCCACTGATGTCATCAGGATTGCGTTCGACCAAGCAGCGACTTGATCTGCGGCATTGCACGCTCCGCCGCGGCTTCGCCTTCCTCGATCGCTTCTTTTGCGCGATGAAAATCCAGTAGCGCGAATTCTGCCAGTCGGGGCGTAATCAACGCGTCGGCAGGTTCGCCGGCGAGCCGGCTGCGGGTGATGCGCACCTGCATGATGTTGATGCTTGCCGTGACGACGTCAACCACCGATGGCGTGTCGTGATCCTTGCGGTCAAGTGACAGGGCGGCCGACAACCTTTGCTGGATTCGTTCGAGTAGCGAATCGGGCTCGTCGTCGGGTGCGGCGGATATGACGGCAGTTGTCGCCTTGTCCCGATGAATGGCGCTGAGCAGATCGGCATTCAGGTCGACTGCGATGACAACCTGCGCGCCGAGGGCGCGGCACATGGAAACCGGCACCGGGTTGACCAGCCCGCCATCGACGAGCAGGTCGCCATTCCGCTCAACCGGTGTGAATAGTCCGGGCAGTGAAATCGACGCGCGCACGGCTTCGAACACGGAACCGTCGCGAAGCCAGATTTCACGCCCGCTGGCAAGATCGGTGGCAATGGCGCCGAACGGGCGGTCGAGTTCTTCGATGTTTCGGTCTTCGAGGTGCTCGTGGAAGAAGTCGAATAGTTTCTCGCCCTTGATCAGGCCGCCTGCCATGGTCAGGTCGAAATAGCCGATGACTTTTTGCCAGCTTAGCGTGCGCACCCATCTGTCGAGCCGGTCGAGTTCGCCGGCCACCATGGTGGCGCCGACCAATGCGCCGATCGAAGTGCCGCAAACGATATCCGGCGAAATGTCATTGCGTTGCAGTGTCTGGATGACGCCGATGTGTGCCCACCCGCGGGCGGCGCCGCTGCCAAGCGCAAGGCCGATGCGCAGTTTGTTGCGGCTTTTCATGTGTCGGCCTGGATTTGCATGGTTTGGGCGCCGGAGGGATATTTGCCGTGACAGAGACCGAATCGATTATACGCGGTGGAGATTGGTGAATTGCGTCCGCGCCGGGCGGCAATCGGCGCTGGCGGACGCGGTTGTCACGATGCGCGGGCGGTGTTTCACCTACAATTGCGTACTTCACGGGAAATTGCGTTTCTTTGTTCCGGCGGGCTTGCTGATTGCGGGCACTGCGGCCAGCGCGAAGCACAGACTGACTGGGAATCCATGACTGAACTTCTTTTTTATGAAGACGCCTACCTGAAGCAATGCGAGGCACGGGTCCTCGAGGCCGGCGATGACGGAATCGTGCTCGACCGGACGGTCTTCTATCCACTGGGCGGCGGTCAACCCGGTGACACCGGAACGCTGAAGCTGGCCGACGGATCGCTGCTCGCAATCGGCGGCACGCGGCGCCGCAAGGAAGACGGCGCCGTGTTGCACGTGCCGGCCGAAACCAACGCAGCGCAGTCGGTGCAAGAGGGCGAGCAGGTCGTTGCCAGCATCGACTGGGAACGGCGTCATGCCCACATGCGGATTCATACCTGTTTGCATTTGTTGTCCGCGGTGATCCCTGCGGGCGTGACGGGCGGTTCGATCCGGCATGATTCAGGCCGGCTCGATTTCGATTTGCCGGGAGTGACGCCGGACCGTGTTGACGTGGAAACGAAGTTGAATGAATTGATCTCGAAGGGGCATGCCGTTACGCCGCGCTGGATCAGCGGTGACGAACTCGACGCAAGGCCGGAACTGGTCAAGACGATGTCCGTTGCGCCGCCGCGCGGCGTGCCGCGGGTCAGGCTGCTCGATATCGCTGGTGTGGATCTGCAGGCCTGCGGCGGAACCCATGTCGCGAACACCGCGGAGATCGGCCCGGTTGTCGTTACGAAGATCGAGAACAAGGGCGCGCGCAACCGGCGGGTTTCAATCGCTTTTGCCGAAGGGAGGCCGTAATGCAAGTCTTGCCGGCGCAACGTTTGCCGGTCGCGAAGGTAGTGGCCGGCGCACTGATTCTGTCCTGGGAACGGCGTTACGCGCTATTGAGCGCGCTTTGGCTGCCGTTGTTGCTTGGCATCGTGTTCTCCGTGTCGGAGACTGTCTGGGGACCGA